>Ga0209426_1000334_pt1 | contig 57510 bp, 57 predicted proteins | sample Deesub1362B_J571_FD_187697 | JGI IMG/M metagenome (GOLD analysis project Ga0209426, IMG submission 187697) | Deep oceanic, basalt-hosted subsurface ecosystem from Juan de Fuca Ridge flank, Pacific Ocean, CORK Borehole 1362B_J2.571 (SPAdes)... ... | reverse complement strand
AATTGTCATCTGATCAAGAGACAGTTCCTGAGAAATTATACTATATGCGAATTTTATTTCATCTTCTGGAAGACCAGTTAATTTTGCAATATCCTCAACCGTTATTTCTCCTTTCTTATATGCAAGTTCCTCCTCAGCTTTTTTTATTTTCCTTATAGCTGTTCTGTGTTCGGATGGTATTCTTACGGTTGTTGATTGCTCATCAAGGGCTCTTGTTATTGCCTGTTTTATCCAATATGGTGCGTATCCTATAAAATGGACTCCTTTTGTAGGGTCAAATTTTTCTATGGCTCTTAAAAGACCTATGTTTCCTTCATTAATTAAGTCCTGAACAGGAACACCAAAATCCCTATATTTCATTGCTATACTTACAACAAGACGCAAGAGGGAATGAACGACCTTTTCTCTTGCTATCTTATCTCCTTTTTGTGCCTTTAAAACCAGTTTGTCAATTTCATCAGGAGGTAATATAGGATACCTTGAAATCTCTTTAAAATAGATTTCAAGGACTTTATCACCGTAAGATTTTTTATCTGACATAGTATTCACCTATTTGCACTGCATTTGTGGCAGCACCTTTTCTCAGGTTATCCATACATGTGAAGAATCTAAGTATATTATTTTTAATTTTAATTCTCCCTATACCAACTATGTCTTTATTTTTATAATTAAAAGGTGTAGGTATCTCCTCATATAATAAATAATCTCTTTTTTTAATTTCTGCAACAGCCTCTTCTTTTGTTATTTCTTTTTCAAGATATAGGAATACGGATTGAGAATGAACATATGGAACAGGAACCCTGACACATATGGGGTGTATTTCCAGTTCTTCATTTTTCAGAATTTTTCTGCTTTCCAGAATTATCTTTCTCTCCTCCACAGTCTCTCCATCTTTTATTTCGCCTATCCATGGAATCAGGTTTTCATAAATTCTGTATGGAAAAGGTGAATCACTGTAACTTTCACCTTTTTTCTCGTATTCATAGGCAGAAATCCCCTTTTTTCCTGCTCCTGATATTGATTGATAGGTAGATACAAAAATTCTTTTAATTCCATAGTTTAAAAAAGGTGAGATTGAGAGAATTAATTGAATCGTTGAACAGTTTGGATTTGCTATCAGAAGTGTTTTTTTATTTAATTCATTTCTGTTGATTTCCGGAATTACAAGAGGAACATCCTTTTCAAGCCGAAAGGCAGAGGAGTTATCTATTACTCTTTTTCCTCTTTTTATTATTTCAGGAATTATTTCTTTTGCTTCTTTTGTATCAAGACATGAGAAAAAAATATCGCAGTCCGGAATTTTACCTTCGAATTTTTCTATTAAATATTTCTTTTCGTTAATCTTTATCTCTTCATTTCTGGTTCCAAAAAGAATTATTTCATCATAGGGAAAATTCCTTTCTTCAATAACCTTTAAAAGAGTTTTACCGACAAGTCCTCCTGCACCAAGAACACAGATTCTCATGTATTTTCCTTACATCTTTTCTGCCATCTCCACAGCCAATTTTGCCCCTTCGTCCATTGTTTTTGCTGCATAGAGTTTTAATCCTGAATTTTCAAGTATCTTTCTCCCCTCTTCTTCATTTGTTCCAGTCAATCTTATGACTATGGGTAATTCTGGATTTAATTCTTTAAATGCACTTACAAGTCCGTTTGCTACATCGTCACATCTTGTTATTCCTCCAAAAATATTGAAGAAAACGGATTTTACATTTGTGTCAGAAAGTAAAATTCTCATTGCTGCTTTTACTTTATCAGGAGAAGAAGAACCACCTATATCCAGGAAGTTTGCAGGTTCTCCTCCGAATTTTTTTAACGTATCCATTGTAGCCATTGCAAGTCCTGCACCGTTAACAATGCATCCAACCTTCCCGTCAAGTTTTACATAAGAAAGACCATTTTCCTTTGCCTCAAATTCTTTCATATTTTCATATTCCATATCCCTTTCAGGTACAACTTCCGGAAATCTGAAGGAAGCATTATCATCAAGAATTATTTTTGAATCAACGGCCCATAACTTTCCATCAGGACCAAGTGCAAGAGGATTTATTTCCACAAGGTTTGCATCACATTCTCTGAAAAGTTTCCACATTTTTAAGAGAATTGTCTGAACCTCTTTTTGCAACTCCTTATTATCAGGAAAGAGAAAAGCTGAGAAATTTCTGAGTTGATAGGGTGCTATACCCCTTAAAATCGGTATATAATCCATATAAATTGCTTCAGGTCTTTCCTTTGCTATTTCTTCAACCTCAACTCCTCCTTCCTTTATTGCCATTAATAAAACTTTACCTGTTCTTCTATCAAGTGTAAGAGACAGATACATTTCTTTTTCTATTTCTGCTGCTTCTGCTACAAGAACCTTTTTAACAGGATATGATTTTATCACAAGTGAAAGTATATTCTGAGCAATTTCTTTTGTTTTTTCAGGATTATCAGATAATTTTATACCGCCTGCCTTCCCTCTTCCACCTACAGGAACCTGTGCCTTTATCACAACAGTTCCGCCGATTTTCTTGTGGATTTCATAAGCTTCCTCAGGTGTTCTTGCAATATCTCCCGGTTTTACAGGAATATTGTAACTTTTAAATAAGTTTCTTCCTTGGTATTCCAGTAATTTCATTTCTTTTATTTAATTTTTTCAGGGATTTGAACCTTAATTTCTGTCTTTTTACAGATTTCTTTTAATTTATCCCTGATTTCGTTAAAAGGTATAGGTTTTTGATTATAAGATAAAAATATTAAATAAGCAATAAACCCGAAGTCATCAAATCTGAGAGCAGATATTTCTTTGCCTTTGAATTCATCCAGTATTTTTTCAAAAACCTTCTCAGAACCATCACCGCAAAAAACGAGAATTGAGAGTTTTTTGCCATTGCAGAATCCACATGTAAATTTATGTTCTGCGCTGAATTTTATTACGTGTTCCCATAATGTTTCAAAACCAAGAGCAAGGTCGTCTATATCTGCCTGGACACGGAAAAATTCATCAAGGGAATAAAACAGTCTTCTTAAAAGATGGGGTTCTATTCCTGAGCCAGCCATTTTTTCCTCCAGTTGATTAAATTTCATTGTCTCAACATTCCTCAACCCTCGATCAAAATCTCTGAAATTGCCGATAATTTCTCTTAAAATCTCATTCAGTTTTCTGTATACATCTTCGGGTGATTCAAATTTAATTATAGAAGCACTGATATTTATTATTACAACTTCGAAATCATAGGAGAAGGAAGGAGCTTTTGAAGAAAGAACTCTTATACCTTCTTCTCTTTCCAGATATTTTATTATTTCATCTGTATATGTTCCTTCTTCTTTTCTTGGTATTACTCCCAGAAGTTTATAATAATAATTCTCTTCTGTCATTCCTGTTAAAAGTATATAAATCTGGGGTATTCCTGTGTTTCTTGTTTCCTGAATAAGAGAGGGAATTATAATTCTTCCAATAACCTCAGGGCTTACTCTCAGTCTCTCACTCAAAATTTTTCTTCTTCTTATTTTTAAATGTTCAATAAGATATTTTTTAATAAGAATATGTCTGTCCTCAGGGTACCATTCTTCATCTGGCGTCTGAATTTCAAGCCTTATTACGGTTACACCCTCTTCTGTAAATACCTTTTCAAACTTCCTTCTGAAATCAGGTAAAATTTCTCTCAGCACATCCAGAACTTGGTCAAGGAAGAGCTCTCTTGCAGGCCCTGCAATTAATATCCCTGTTAATTCTTCTGAGACAGTTCTGAAATTTTCTATATGAACATGAATACCTCCGGATTCTTTAACAGTCTTTCTTAATTCAATCTGCCTCAGTATCTGCTGTGCGAGGTCTTCAGGTTTTCTTTCCCCGATATACGCCCAGGACCTGGAGGAGAAAAATTTTTCTGTTTCTGTTATTATTTCTCTTACTTTTACAATTTTTCTTTTCTTGGCTTCTTTTCTCAGCATTCTTAAAACTTCTCTGAAAATCCTTAATTTTGAAGCTGTAGAATCAAGAAGCCCTTTCATCCAGGGGTCAAATCTTGCAATATCCGGGAGATATTTTTTTAAGAAATCCTTTTCTGCTTTGAACTTATTTTTTGTATCTTCATTTTTAAAATTTATCTCTGCGATAATTCCTGCAAGCCCTTTATCAAGCACAAAACCCATAAAAAAGTCAAGGTTAAATCCTCTTTCATGGATTGCTGTTGAAATTGCATCCTGAAGCCCGGGCCAGTCTTTTGCAACAAGAAAAATTCTTCCTTTTTTTTCTTCTTCAAGGATTTTTAAACATACATTTCTTTTCTCAGCAATTTTTATCATCTTATTTAAATACTCAATCTCATCAGGAAGTAGCCTTCTGTTCATAATCTTTAATTTTAAACCAAACATAAGATATAATTAAATATGAAAGGAAAAATTTTGAAAGAAAAGGAAATAAAAGGAAAAAAGATATATGTATTTCTTGGTGATATAACCGAGATGGAGGTGGATGCTATTGTTAATGCTGCAAATGAGTATCTGAAACATGGAGGAGGTGTGGCAGGAGCAATAGTCAGAAAGGGTGGAAGGATAATACAGGAAGAGAGTGATAAAATAGGATACTGTCCTGTCGGAGAAGCTGTGGTAACCACCGCAGGGAATCTTAAAGCAAAATTTGTGATACACACTGTTGGACCAAGATGGGGTGAAGGAGACGAAGATAATAAATTGAAAAGAGCTGTAGCCAGTGCATTGAAAAGAGGTGAAGAAAAAGGTATATCATCAATTGCACTTCCTGCTATTTCCACAGGTATATTCGGTTTTCCCAAAGAAAAGGGATGTAAGATTATTGTTGAAAAGGTAAAGGATTTTCTGGAAAAAGATGCAATCTCGATTAATGAGGTTTATCTGTGTGATATAAATGAAGAGACCTGTAAGTTTTTTGAAAAGTTCCTTTAATGAATAAAAGAGATATAATAGAGATTTCTATTTCAATTGTGATAGGAGTTGTATTGTGGTTTTTTTCAATTACAGGTAAAGTATACAGGGTTGAAAGAGATATAGATATAGTGTATCTCGGTATTCCTGATTCTCTTACTTTTCTTGAACCGCCATTAAAGAAAATAAAAGCAGAGATAGAGGCAGATGGAAGGGCACTTCTTTTTATGAACTTTTTTAAACCAAGACTTTTATTGAGATTTGATAAACCCAAAAAGGGGAAAAATAGAATAGAGGTCAAAAATCTCTATCTTGAAATGCCAGGATTTATAAAAATAAAACAGATAAATTTTAAACAGAAATTTTTGAATATAAAGCTTGATATTAAGGCAGAGAAAAAGGTGCCTGTGAGTGCAAGGATAGCAGGAAACCCAAGAGCAGGTTATACTGTGAAATCAAAGAAATCACAGACCTATGTTAAACTTATAGGACCAAGATCAATTCTTAGAAATATTGATAGTATAAGAACAGAGAATGTTTCTGTGGAGAAAAGAGAAAGAAGTTTTACCGCAAAAGCGGAGCTTTTGAGTCCTTCAGAAGTTGTAACCCTTTACCCGGAGACAGCTTCGGTTTATATTGAGATAGAAAGGATATCAGAAAAAGAGTTTTTGAATGTTCCGTATGTTGTGTTGAAACCGAAGAATTATGAAATAGAAACAGAGCCGGAGAGGTTATTTGTAAGGGTTAAGGGTCCTGAGTCCATGCTTAAAAATTTAAAAAAAGAGGATATAGATGTAATAGTAAATGCTTTAAATCTTACAGAAGGTGAATTTTTTATAAAACCGAAGGTAAGATTACCTGAGAAGGTTGTGCTGGCAAAAGTCGAACCTGAAATGGTGAGGGTCAAACTTTTCAAGAAATAAATTTTTATTTGAAATTCAGTATCTCTTCAATTATTCCTCTATTAAATAAAAAAAAGGGAAAATCTCTTTTCTGTATGTTGTTAAGATAAAGGGTAAGACTTATTACTCCTGACTCCGGCGGTTCAATGTTGAAAAGTTTTTTGATAAACAAAGAAGTCGCCTCATCATAATTTTTACCGGAAACCCCGTGATAAAATAAATCACACACAAAAATTTTTTGATACATGGAAAGAATTAAACTTCTCGGTCTCAAAGGCAAAGTAAGTGAATTATAAAAAATTTCTTCTTTCTCATCCCCAAGTCTTATTTCAAATTTATCACATATAAGTTTTTCTCCTTTTTTATAAACTCTGTGTCTCTCCCTCAGATTCACAAAAAAGGGAAGTTCAATTAAATCACCTTTTCTTTCAAGTAATGGTGCGGGTTCTATTTTGTTTTTTATATTATATTTCTCCCTGTATTCCAGAATTGCGGTGTTGTAACATTCAAAGACCTTTTCTGCATTGATAAAGAAAAAGGTAAAAAATTGAGAAAAACTTGAGGAAGTTAAAAGTTCTGAGAGAAGTATTGATTCATATAAAGATTCTTTTTCAAATTCTCTTCTGGATAATACAAAAGCTTCAGCATAAAAAGGGTTGTTTTTTAAATTTTTTAGAAAAATATTAAAAAAAAGATAACCTCTTTCTCTTATTTCTCCTTCAGGTAATCTTTCAAGGACTTTTTTTATTGAATCTTCATTTTTTATTATTTCTTTACTTTCAATATACTCAAGGGCGATTTTAGAAGGATTGTAATAAATGAATTCCCGTCTTATTTTAAAATTTTTATCAGGATAATAAAAAAATATTCTATCCGTTCCATCAATATCATGCTCACAAAATTTTGTTTTAAATCCTTTTTTTGTGAGATAATTCAGAAAGATATTTTTGACCCAGATTCCGGGATGATAAAGAATTGTCTGATGCCCCGAAGCAATAACAAAGTTTTTTTCTATTTCAAAATCAAAAAAACTTTTAAACTCTTCTCTTTTTTTTCTATTTAATTCACAGAGTTTTAATATCTCCTCTTCCTTTTCAGGAATTAATATATATTCCCTATTTTTTTCAGGAATTTTGTATTTCATGAAAAATTTTTAATCAAATAATAGTTCAGGATTCTTTAAAGGTATTGGTTCATCTATGAAAAGGATTTCTCCGAATTCTACCCCTATTAATCTACCGTAAATTCTGTTTGCATTCTCTATTATTTTTAAAAATTTTCTTCTTTCTTCTTCAAAATATCCGAATTGGGATTTGTAAGCATCACATGCCTTCATTTTTATTTCAAATGTGTCCGTTATGTCAATAACAATTTGAGGATGGAAAAGTCTTTTTTTATGTGATGCGTGAAAAAGTAAAAATTTCGGAGGGTAATAGGGTTCTCCTTCCCAGTCAACCTTCGTATATTTTGCATAAAATCTTGCGGCTGTTACAATTTTTCTTGCTTCTATATGGTCGGGATGCTGGTCTTCTCCATGATGGGTAAGAATTATGTGAGGTTTATACTTTCTCATAACTTCTGCGACTTTTCTTCTTGCTTCAACCGAATCCATTAAATATCTATTCGGCAAATCAAGGGTTATTCTTTTTACTCCTAAAATTTTTGCCGCCTCTTCTGATTCCTTTTTCCTTGTTTCGGGGTCACCGAAGGGAGTTGGTTCTCCGTTTGTTAGGTCACAGATAATGACGTTAAATCCTTTTTTCGAAAGTTTCGCAAGAAAACCGCCTATAGAAAGTTCAACATCATCAGGATGGGCTCCGAAAGCAATAATGGTTTTATTCATATTTTTTCCTCCATATTTTCCATTAATTCTCTGAAAAGTTTAAGCCCCTTTCTTTTTACAGATACATTGAATTTTTTTTCAATTAAACTTAAATAATATTTCAATCTTTTCTCAGTATCTTTAAGTTCACCAGGAAAGTCTTTTTTAATGGGATAATAAAGTTCAACCGGAATTTCAGAATACCTATAATTAAATTTCTTAAAATGAGCCCATAATTCAAGAGGGAACCCATATCCTTTATCATCAGGATAAAATTCATCAAATACATAACTTTTATAGCATCTATAACCACAGAAAGAGTCGGTTATCTCATAACCCGTCAATTCTCTTAGTATCCGGGTTATTACTTTATTAATTACTTTTCTTTCATAAGGAGCTTCTGATAATTTAACGGATAGGGGATGATACCGTGAACCTGAAACCACATCGTAATTTTCAATTTTTTTCAAAAGTTCTGGAATCCTTTTTGGAAAATGTTGCCCATCAGAGTCAATTGTTATTATTAATTCAGCATTTTCATCCCGTGCAAAATTTATTCCACTCATAAGTGCATAACCATATCCTTTATTTTTCTCATGTCTGATTAGGTAAAGATTTGATTTTTTAATTAATCTGACAGGTGGGTCAGAACCATCGTCTATAACCACAATTTTTCCATCTGGTAGAATATCTTTGATTTCTGAAAGTAATCTGTAAAGTGTTTCTCCCTCGTTGAATACAGGAATCAGAACAAAGATGTTATTCATTCTTTTTCTGATATGCTTATATTCTGGACAGATTTAATAAAAGGGTGATTTTCAAAAGCCATACAGAAAGTGCAGATTTCTCTTGTGGTCGGCATTCCACATTTCTTACAGTTTTTTGTCCCTTTAAAACTTCTTAAATTTTCTATCTTTACTTTATTTTTGAATTCATAAAATCCTTTTAAAAATCTGTATTTTGTTCCGGGTGAATCATTTTCAAGTTTATTTAAAATCTCTTTGTATTTTATTGTTTTTGCTCCTATGGAATAGGGGCATTCATCTCTTATATAAGGGATGCCATTTAAAATTGCGTAAAGGGAAGTCTCTTTTTCTGTGAAAAATGTAAAAGGTTTAACCTTTTTTAAGAGTCCGTTTTCCTCAGGAAGAACGGGAAATTGATGTTCAATATGTTCTTCCTGCCAATAAATGATATTTCCGAATAATCTTGAGGCTTCGTCATCAAGGTTATGCCCTGTTGCAACTACATTACAGCCCTCTTCTATTGCTAACCTATTCATAAGGTACCTTTTGACCATTCCACATACAGAACATGGTTTTTCCCCTCTTCCTCTTTTTAAAAGGTCCTCAATCCCCTTTCCCTGATTTTCTTTTATATCATATATAATTACAGGAAGATTAAATTTTTCTTTGAATTTAATGACATATTCTTGAGAATTGGCCGAATAATTTTCCTTGAAAATACCTAAGTTTATATATATTCCTGTTACATTATAGCCCAATTTATTGAGGCAATATAAAAGTGAGAGGGAATCTTTCCCACCCGATACAGCAACTGCTATTTTGTCATTTCTTGTAAACATTTTATATCTTTTTATAACCCTTCTTGTCTCGGACTCAAATCTTTCAATAAAGTGTTTTCTGCATAGGGGAAGGTTATGTCTCCTTATTTTAATAACTGCTTTTTCTTTGCATATTCTGCATTTCATAGTTTTTTCTCCAGATAAAAGGGAGCTGCAAAATTCTGTCCCATCTTATGGCTTTAAATAAATTATAAAAAGGAACACTTCCATCCCATGAAAGGTATATTATAAAGGGTATTCCTTTTAATAATTTCTCAGGGACAGGTCCCCAGAATCTTGAATCAGAGGAAAAATCCCTGTTATCACCCATCACGAAATATGAATTTGGTGGCACAACGACAGGTCCAAAATTATCCCTTATGGATATATCATCAAGAAAAGCCCTATTTTCCCATTGTTTCTGAAAGTATTCAAGGAATATTTTACTGTCAAAGTTATATGGAGAAGGAATTATCCTTTCATCTTTATGTATTGCATATTCTTCAATTAGAAGTTTTCCGTTTACATAGACTCTTTTATCCCTTATCATTATTGTATCACCCGGTAATCCTATGACGCGTTTTACAAAATCCATTGAAGGATTTACAGGATATCTGAAAACAACTATATCTCCCCTTTTTGGTTTTATAAATTGAAAGAATTTTATCTGGGTATAGGGAATTTCAAGACCGTATACAGGTTTAAAGACAAAAAGAAAATCTCCTGGTAACAGGGTGTCTTCCATTGAGCCTGATGGTATTCTGTATGCCTGTAAAAAGAAAGGTCTTATTATGAAGAAGACTACGATGAAAGCCCAGACCCATTCTTCTACCTGTCTTTTCAGTGTTTTCTTCAATTTACTTCTCTACAGCTATAATCATTTTTATTCCGTTTCTTATAAGAGTAAATAATATAACGTTCTGCTTATCATACTTCTTTTTTGCTCTAACAAAGTCTTCATAATCTTTTATTTTGAGGTCTTCTATTTTGATAATCAGGTCACCTTCTCTTATACCTGATTCATAAGCAGGTGAATCCATCTCCACATCTGTTACAACTACACCTTCTTCTTCCTCTATTCCATATTCGTCTCTTAGCCTTTCATCAAGTGTTTCAACTTTCATTCCAAGCCAGGTATATTCTTTTTCTTTCTTTTCTTCTATTCTTCCTGTGATTTTTTCTTCCTCAAGTTCTGCAAGTTTTACTGTAACTTCTCTTTCTTTCCCGTCCTTATTTCGGAGTCTTATTTTTACCTTATCTCCTGGCATATGGGACCCTATTTTAAGCCTTAAATCCTCCACATTTTTAACTGGTTCCCCATCAACAGCTATTATTATTTCGCCTTCCTTAATTTTTGCTTTATCAGCAGGTGTTCCCTTTTCAACATCTATAACAAGAGCTCCCATTGGTTTTTTTAACTTATACCTTTTTGCAATTGCCTGTGAAACTTCTCCTATTCTTACTCCAAGATATCCTCTTTTAACAACTCCCTTTTCTATTAACTGCTCTGCTACACTCCTTGCTATGTTTATAGGGATTGCAAAACCTATTCCTACATTTCCCATTGTTGGTGATGTGATTGCTGTATTCACACCTATAACCTCTCCCTTCATATTAATTAAAGGACCTCCTGAATTTCCCGGGTTTATGGCAGCATCTGTTTGTATAAAGTCCTGATATATTTCACCACTGGGTAATCGTATTCCTGACCTGTGTTTTGCAGATACAACACCAAAAGTTACTGTTCCATTAAGACCAAAAGGATTTCCGACAGCAATAACCCAGTCACCGATTTCTATCTCATCTGAATTTCCAAGGGGTAAAACTGTTAATTCATCCTTTGTTTCAATCTCAAGAACAGCAATGTCAGATAATTTATCTTTTCCCACAATTTTTACCTCATCCGGATTAAATTCTCTTTTATCCCATAGTATAATCCTTATCTTATCCACATCTCTTATAACATGGTAATTTGTCATTATGTAGTATTTATTACCCTTTCTTTTAAAAATAAATCCTGAACCAAGAATGTCTGTTTCATATTGCCTTTGTTTTGGTTTTTCAAATTTGAAAAAGTCTTTGAAAAATTCTTTAAAAAATGGGTCATCAAAAAAATGGAAGGAGGGCATTTTAACTTTTTTTGTTGCTCTTATGTTTACGACTCCAGGGATTACTCTGTTTGCAAGATTAGAAAATGAGAAAGGAGTATCTTTTGTTTGGTTTTTAGCGGGTAGAGAAATGGTTCTGGTCTGAGTGGTTGTTTTTACCTCAGCTTCCAGACTGTTAACTTTCCCAAATTTGAAAAGTAGAACACTTGCTATTATAAATCCAGCAAAAAGAGAAATAATCGAAACAAGAAAAAATTTTCTCATTTTTAGCCTCCTTTTATGAGGGGATGGAACCCATTAATCTTTTCTTATCTAAAAAGACGGAAAAAATCAGGTTTTTGTTCCTCTTCAGAAACTGGGGGACAGGGACTCGAACCCCGACTTCCTGGTCCAGAGCCAGGCGTCCTGCCAATTAGACGATCCCCCAGTCAAATGGCGCCACCGGGATTTGAACCCGGGTTTCCTGGCTGAGAACCAGGTGTCCTAGGCCTGACTAGACGATGGCGCCCTTTATGTTATTATTATAGGACTCTGCTTTTAAATTTTCAAGTCTCTTTTTTATAATTTGATTAATGCTCTTCCTTTTATTATGTATACTACCCGATGGATTCAACCATCCTGAAATCAAATGGAAGGTTTTAGAGACAAAAAATTTCTATATAATTTATCAAGAAAACTATGAAAATATTGCTCTTAAAGCAAAAGAAATACTTGAAGGGAAAATATTTGAAATTTCTAAAATAACAGGAGGATCCCCTTTATTATTCAAAATACCTGTGGTTTTATGTGATATTGATAATATCTCTAACGGCTTTGCATCCCCAGTAGGATATTATATCTTTGTATGGCTTAAAGATGAATTGAACTTGGTTACCGATACAATAGACTGGCTAAACAGGGTTCTTACTCATGAATTAACTCACCTTTTAAATTTTTATGCCTTCAACTTTTTACCTTATACAGTTTACGATATTTTTTCTTTTTTGTTTTATCCTGCTTATTTCTCAGAAGGCACAGCTCAATTGCTTGCAGAGGAATGGGATTATGGAAGGGATTTACTTCTTCGCCTTGCTTTTTTAAACAATAAAGTTCTACCATTTAAAAGAATTTCAGGATTTTATGAAACAGACCCTATTGAAACAAGGCTGCTTTATGAAGAGGGTCATTCTCTTTTGAGATTTTTGGTACATCAACACCATCTTAAAAGCATTCAAGGTGTAAATTTCGGATATAAACTACTTAATATCATTTTCCTGAATCCCTTTAATTTTGATCTTTCTTTTTTATTTACTACAAATAAATTTGAAGGGCAATTCTTTAATAGATGGTACAGGGAAACTAAGGAGTTTTATGAAAAGAAGTATAAAGAAAAGTTAAATTTTAAAAATATTCATAAAATTAATACACCCTTTAAATTTATTATATCTTATTACCGTAAATTCGGACTTGAAATTTTTGTTGGCACTTATGACCCGGAAAAACTTTACTTTGAGATTTGCTACAGAGAAAATGATAAATTAAAAATATTTGATAGAGGAGAAATAGGTACAAAAGTTTCATTATCTCCGGATTTATCAAAAATTGTGTATTCTAAAATTATTCGAACAAAAAGCGGAAGCCTGAAAGGAAAACTCTTTGTCTGTGAACTTAATAAGGACAAAATTTATGAACTTGAAAATACAGAAGGTGCGATGGGAGGAGCAATTTTTGTGGATGAAGAAAAGATAATTTTTGCAAAATATGAAAGAAAGGGAAGCAATCTTTATGTTCTCAATATGAGAGATAAAAAAATTGAAAAATTAACAAATTTTGGAACAGATATATATGCAATTGATCCTTTTATTTTTAAAGATACTATCTACTTTTTAAAAATTGAAAATAAAAGAAGAACTTTATGTAAAATTACAGGGGATAAGGTAAAAGAGATTCACAGATTTGAGTATTATGTAAGAGATTTTTGCACCGATAATAATTTTATTTATTTCATTTCTTTTAGAAACGGCTTTATGAAGATTGAAAAAATTTCACCTGATGATAAGAAAATTGATGTTTTAGAAAGTTTTATCGGAGGTATTTCTTCCCTTTCTATAAGTGATTCTTTCCTATATTTTGTAGGCACAACTGATCTGAAGAGGCTTTATGTTTATCGGATACCTAAGAATAAAGTTAAAGTAGAGGAAAATACCGGATTAAGCAAAATTTATTTTTGTGACAAAAGTTATAGAGTAAAAAAAAGAAATTTAAATGTTCCCTATAAAGTCAAAAATTACAGTTCTCTTTTAATGTTAAGACCTTCAGGTATTTTTATTATACCCCTAATCGTTACCAATTACCTGCTGTTTTATTTGAGTGATCCATTAAATAAGGATTTGTTTTTATTTTCAGGCAATCTGTTCTATGACGTATATTCTCAGCGATTTCATAGTAATTTTTATTTTGATTATCAAAATTCTCATTTCTATCCTGTTTTTCTTTTTTCTTATTTTACTGAAAATGATACTGTTGGTATGGAAAACTTTTTCTCTTTGGGAGTAAATTTCCCTTTTACTTTTAAGGATATTTACAAATTCGGTTATTTTAATTTGAATATCAACTATATTTCACAGAAAGATTTTGTTTCTTCTATTTCATTAATTTTTTCTCATGAACTTCCCTGGGTCTCTTCGCCTTTGAATATAAGAAACGGATTTGATTTTTTTATAGGGTATGAGAATTCATTGAAAGATATAAAAAGACATAATTTAATTAAGGCTTTCTTGAGTCTAAGAAAAGAAATGAAATTTAGACAAACAACCATTGAAATATGGGGAGAGGGGAGTTATGGCAAAAGGGAATTTGAAGAGATTTATATGATAAGGGGTGAGAAAATAACAGATGTAAAAGGATATTTTTACAGAAGGGGAGGGATTGAATTAAGATTTCAGATTTTTAAAGAAACAAAATTAAGATTGGGTCCTTTTTATTTCGGGAGATTAGTGGGAAAATTTTTCTTTGATTACTTAAATGTTAATAAAGAACTCTATACCTACGGAGCAGGGATAGCAAATAGAGTATTTTTTGGTTCTGCATTACCCCTTATCTTGGAAACAGGAGTATATATAAAAGATAAGAAGGCAAATTTTTATTTTCTTTTTAATTTCTTGATTAATTTAAGGTATTCCGAAAAGAGGATAAGAGCCCCTTTTCAGTATAAAAATTTTAATTTAAGATTTTACAGGATTCCTTTTATTTCAGAAGATGGGAAGAGAGGAGTAAAGATAACCAGAGGATATAATATGTTGTTTTAGAATTTAAGGATGAACACCCTGAACTTCCAGACGATGAGCATCCAGAACTTCCTGAAGATGAACATCCTGAACTTCCAGACGATGAACAGCTGGAACTCCCTGAGGAGGAGCACCCTGAAGAACTACTTGAACATCCACCGAGATCGATAGAAGGGAAAACACATCCCTGTACATTACTTTTTCTATGCGAAAGATATATAATCAAACTTACTAATATAGCACTTGTAACGCAACCATAAAGAGCGTATTTTAATTTTTCCTTTCTTGAACTTTCAGAATAACACCTTAGGTACTCTTCTATATATTCAGGAGATTTCCCTACAAAACGGGAAGAAGGAGGAGAAAAGGTTAAGAGGAAAGAAAGTAGAGGGAAACCTGTCGGAAAAGAAAGTAAGAACCCTGAGAAAAACCATAAGGAGGAATTTATATCTTTTTCGGCATCCAATTTTGCTTTTAAACAGGTGGAAATTTCTTGACCGTTCAACTTATAAATTTCATAATTTAACAATATTAGAAGAGTTAAAACTTTTTTCAACATTTAGAATTTTAAAAAATATTTAATTTTCTCTTCAATTTCTTTTTCGGTCTTTCTTTTTAAAAAACTCTTGGTTGCGTTTATATTTCCTGTATAGAACCTCCAAAAAAGTGAAAAATTTAATGTAATACCTAAATAATCTTTTTCTTTGAAAGATTTGTACACCATATAGCCTGTTCCCAGATTTATCAAGAAGCTGGTTATACCCTCTGTAACATGTCCTGTAAAAATGATGGGTATACCGGGAAGGACAAAAGAAAGAAATGTGAAGATTTTTTTTGTTTTATGATAATTTTTACTTAAAGAAGTTTTTAAAAATTCACTTTCCTTATTTATTTTTAAGTACCCATAAAATAGAAGTAAATTTCTTATATTATTATTCTCTTTTATTCTTTTAAGCAAAAATATTCCCTCCTCAAATTTACCTATTTTGAACAAAATATAAGAGTATCTTAAGAGAAAGCTATCAGAAATGTTATCTTTGAGCAAGTAGTATTTGCCATAATAAAGAGCAGATTTTTGAAAATCTTTTAGTTTTTCATAGCATTTTCCGATGTTAAAATATATATATTTCTCTTTGTATTCCTTAAAAAACAAAATTCTTTTATATTCTGTTATTGCATTAAAATAGTCACCTTCTTTAAGAAGAGAATCTGCAAAAAAAAGAAAGATTAATATAACCATTTAGAAAATTTACTGAAGATTCCTGTATCGACTTCTATTTTAAAAATCAGTTCTGCTTCTTTCCTTTTTTTTTCGTGGATCGCTGAAATATAAGAACCATAAATATTTGATATGTAAAATAAAAAGGTAATAGTACCCGATAGGTAGGTACCTATACTTTTTGGGTTTTTTGAATAATAGTTATAAAAGCTAACGGCAGATACAGAGTTAATAATAAACGAGAAAAGTCCATCCCAAAATCTCCCTGAGTAAACTTTTCCTGTTCCAGGTAAAAGAGCAGATAGTAAGGTTGCTATATAGGGGTTTGGATAATTTAAATTTTTTAGTTTGATTCCCAAAATTTTTTCAAATTCCTTAAATCTTTTTTCCTTTAAAAATGTATATGCATATAATGTATCAGAAAATTTTAAATATTTTCTTGCTTTTTTAAACTCTTTTTTATTTAGAAATAAAAATCCTTTTATTAAATTGAAGTGCTTATTTGTTGTGTCCTTAACTTTTTTCAATGCTTTTAGGGCTTCTTTATAAAGTTTTAATCTCAAATCCAGGTCTGCAATCTTTAAAAGAATAGAATCTCTTTGTTTTTGGCTCAGGTTACATGAGTAGAGATATCTTTTGTATTCTGTAACTGCTCTGTAATAATCTCCTTCTTTTTCTAAAAAATCTGCAAATTTTAGAATATTTAAACTATCTGATTTTAAGAATAAGAGGATAACTATAAATTTCATCTTTCAAATAAGGTTCTGGTGGGTCAAAGACCTTGTTATCCTTTATTCTATAATATCTTCCAATATATTTAAAAACAAACGGATGGTCTCTTTGTAATCTGTCAAATCCAAGAAGTAAACCCTTAATAAAACCGTATTCCTTTATTGCCCTTTCCATGAACCTTGAACAGGTGGGTTTAAAATTACATTCTGCTCCCTGAACAGGAGAAAGAGTTTTTTGATAGAGTTTTATTATTTTTACTAATAATTTATCAAATATTCCTTGCTCTTTTCTTGGAGTATTTGACCCTGAATAGACTGGGGGCAGTTCATATTTGATTTGAAGGAATAAAAGAATTAGTATTACTTTTCCCATCTTAAGTCTTTAAATATAATTTCCGTTCCTTCTGGGAATTTAAAATTTAAAATAGAATCAGAAATCTCTTTGTTGAAATCGGGATTTTCAAAAATTATTTTCTCACTATATTCCTTAAATGGATTTTTAAAATAAATTTTTATTTCTTTTGGAAAAAACTCCTTACCATTTACATAAAAATCTAAAAACTTTACATGTAGCCTATTATTTTTTTCTCCCTTGACTATAATATCTGTTAGTCTATCGTTTACCTTTTTGAAAATGTAGTTTCTTTTTATTTTCTCTTTTGTTGCCCATTCCATAATCAAAGTTTCTTTTTTTGTTTCTTTCCTTACAAATATAAACCCCAGTTTTTTAAAAATTGTATCACCTTTAATATAAGCAAATTTTAGAAAATTTATACCTAAAGGGAGGTCATTTGTAAATGTTACAATTTTAAATCCTTTTTTTTCGTCCGGATAATATATAAGAAGTGTGTCTCCTTTTTTGGTCATAATCTGTTTTAAAGGAGAATCCACGACAATATAAAAGAAATCATTTTGATAAGTATAGAAAATTTTACCCTTTACTTCTTCTTTCCTGTTGTTTTCTTTATAAATTCTGTTGAAATTTAAAAAAATGCTAAAAATCAATAATTTACACATTTTATGAATGGAGAATACTGAATTAACCCTGTTTCCTAATACTTAGTAGGCTGTAGCTGCGGCTGCTCCCCAAGCAATGTAATAAAGGGCACAACAGCCTACATATATAAGACTCCCAGCAATACAGCCTACAAGAGCCTTATCCTGCTGTATCTTCTTGCCTGCTTCTTTAAAACACTGGGTATATGTGGCAACATATTCAGAAGATTTTCCTATGAGTCTTGTTGCAGGAGGAGAAGGTTCAATTACCATAGGAAGAATAGGCCATCCCACTGGAAATCCAAGGAGAAATCCTATAGCCATCCACATTGTTCCGTTTACGTCTGTCTGAGCGTCCATTTGTGCCTGTGCACATGCATTTGTAGTACCTTGAGCCATCAGTGTTTCAGGATATACATTAAAAGCCAGAACTATGCCCAGAGCTATTAAAGTACCTTGTAATTTTTTCATTCTAACTCCTTTTTCTTTTTTCGGGATTGAACCTTAATTAATATAGAAAACATATCTAATTCATTTTAAGACATTGTTTAAATTTTTATCAAACAAATTTAAAGTAAAGTATTTATTTAAAATTTTGAAATTCTCTTATTATTCTGAATAACTTTTCAATTTCCATTTTGAGAACAGGTAATTTCTGCCATGCATTTTTGACATGATTTTCAACGGTTCCATATTCCTTTAATACCTTCATAACCTGTTCATTTAGTCCCTGTAAATTTTTTAATATTCTGCTTGCATTTCTTTCTACCTCAAGTCCTCTGAATCCAAGAGCAAGAGCTGATAGATAGATATAAAAGGTTGAAGGCGATACAGGAAAAACTCGGAGTCTCATTGCTTCATCGACAAGGTCATCAAAAGATAAAATTGTAGAATAAATTGCCTCTGAAGGTATAAACATTAAAGCAAAGTTATATGTATTCTGCTCGGGTCTTATGTATTTACTTACCCTCTGTAAATGTTCAAGTATTTTTCTTTTAAATTCCCTTTCTCCGTTTTTTCCTTCCTCCAGAAATTTTTTATATGCTGTTAAAGGAAATTTTGAATCAAGGGGAACAATCCTTTCTCCTATTTTTATTATACAATCGGGTCTTCCTTCAAAACCTGTTTTCTGAATTTCATAGGTTCCTGAAGGTAAAACTTTTTTTATGATATCCTCCATTATGTATTCACCAAAACCACCTTTTACTCCTGAGGATTTCTGCATTATTTCAAAGAATTTTGCTATATTTTCACTTCTCTGTCTCATATCCCTTGATATTTCTATAAGAGAGGAGAGGTTACCGGAAAGGGTTTTGTGAATTTCTGTTATAAGATTCTCAATGCTTTCCATTCTTCCAAAAGCTTCTTTTGATTTATCCTCTCTTTCTGCAAGAATCCTTATAAAACTTTCGATTTTGATTATTCTATAAAAGAGGAAAAGAACAATAAGGACCAGGAAGATGGAAATTATTATAAGAATGATATTCATAATTAAATTTTAAATTAAAGAAGGGATAAAAAACCTTACTTTATAATTTAAATAGAATGGAGAATTTAGTTTTAACTATTATATTTTTTATTTCAGGAACAGTGATTATTCTTCTGATGGTTTATTATCAAGAAAAGAAGAAAAGGGAACTTATAAGGTTGTTTGAGGAAAGAATAGATGTTAAATTGTTGCCGGCTGTTAGTAGTTATAAAGGAAATTACGGAAGGCATCAGTTAGAACTCTTATTTTCAGGAGGAATGGATAAAAGAGTGATAATAAAGTTAAAGCATGATAAGAAAGTTCCTGTAATTTTTACCAATTATAGCCAGGGGGATATTGTCCTCGGATTTTTCAGCCAGGGAAAGTTATTTTATAAGAAGTTGAAATTACCTTTGCCTGATGTTAAAAGTTTTAATGTGTTTGCAAAGAATGAGATAGAGGGAAAACAATTTATTTATTCAAATCAAAATCTTATAGAAGATGTTAATTATTTTGCTATGATTTCAGAACCTTCAGGATGTCTTTTTGTTCTAAAACCAGAAGAGTTTGAATTGAAATTTCCTGATATGAGGCTTGCTACAAAGGAAATTATTGATTCTGCTGTTAGAATAATTGATAAACTTTGATACTTAAATTTTAAGGAGGGGAGATATGCTCCCCTCCCTAAATTTCCCCGAAATGTGTCTCTTTTTCAATTTCTATAATTTAAGTTACCCTCATCTCTTATAAACCGGAGCCCCCTCCTGCCCCAGTTCTTTTCCTTAATCCTTTCATGGCTTTACCTCCTTTTGGAGGAAAGGTTTAGAAGCAATTTCTGTTCCAGAAAATGAAACTATTGAAAGAGAAGGAAATTATGTTTTTATGAGTGTCTCAATGAGACACCCTTATGAGACACTTCATACACTCAGCAGATTCTTGGCAGAGGGTCTGCGTAAGGCATATCAAGAATTCTCACCACCCCCATTAATGTTTCATATTTTAAAACCCCCTCTCCTTTTCTCAGAACTTCTCCTATGATTTTACTTTCCTTCCCGTATTCGGTGTTTTTCAAAACTTCAATTGCTTTTTCTCCATCTTCTTTTTTTATAATAAAAATCATTTTTCCCTCATTTGCCATTAAAAGAGGGTCTATTCCTAAAATTTCGGAAAGTCCTTTTACCTCATCGGTTACAGGAATATCTTTTTCTCTTATCAAAATATCAAATCCAGAAAATTCTGCAATTTCATTCAAAACTCCCTGAATACCTCCTCTTGTCGGATCCCTCATAAAATGAACTTCAATTTTATTTTCATAAAGTACTCTCCATAGCTCATTAAGAGGAGCTGTATCACTTTTAAGTTCCCCTTCAATTTCAATATTTTCCCTTGATATAAGTATTGAAAATCCGTGTAAACCCACAGGCCCGTTTATTATTACTAAGTCTCCTTCTTCAATCTTATGATACCCTATGTCTACATCCTCAGGAATAAATCCTATCCCCGAGGTGTTTATGAAAATTCCATCCCCCTTTCCTTTGTCAACAACTTTTGTGTCTCCTGTAACAATTTTAACACCTGCTTTTTCTGATGCTTTTTTTATTGACTCAAGTATTTTCTTTAAATCCTCAAAAGAAAATCCTTCTTCAATGATAAGGGATAAGGAAATGAATTCAGGAAACGCACCTACAGCGGTCAGGTCATTTACGGTTCCGTTTACTGCAAGTTCTCCTATATTTCCACCAGGAAAGAAGATGGGTGAAACCACATAGGAATCGGTTGTAAAGGCAATTTTTTTATTCTTTGTCTCAAGGATTGCTGAATCAAGCAATTTTTCAAGTTCATCATTTTTAAATCTTTCTTTTATTTCCTTTTCTATAAATTCTCTCATCAGGACTCCACCCGAACCGTGAGCAATCTCTATTTTTTTCATCAATAATGTCCGAGTACACCCTTCTTTTTTGCAATTCTTTCACATATTTTAAAAATATAAAATCCTAAAAAGAAATAAAAAAGTGAGACAGAAACAAGAATTATAAGGTCAAGAGAGTTCATTTCAAATATTTTTATTTTGTGTATCATGTTTTGAGAGATTAATCTTACACCGAGAGAAAAGGGCAAGAACTTGAAAGCAAATATCTTGTCAGAAGGAGCAAGAAGAAAAACCACAAATATAAATTGTAAGATCTGAAAGCTTGCCTGAAGTCTTTTAAAAATGAGCCCGAGCCCTGACATGATAAATCCAAGACCGAAAGAAGGAAGAACTGTAAGCAGAATAAGAGGTAGAATTGTTATAAGGTCAATATGTAAAAATTTACCGGTAGTTACCATCATCAAAAACAGCATTGGAACCGTATATAAGAAGGTAAGTACAAAGGTTGATATGATTCTATAAATTAAAACTTTATGCAGTCCAAAAGGAGTCATTGATAATTGTTCAAGTGTTCCTGCTCTTGCTTCTTCCATTATACCCCATGACATATCCGAGTATCCGAAAATTGAAAAAAGCCATATAAAATAACCTATTATTAGTCCCTCAATTGTGTTTCCGAATTTAACTGTTGAGGGCGAAATAAACTTTATTCCAAAGAACATGAAAATAAAAATAAGATAAATTGAAATCATAGTGAAAAGAGTATTGAAAAGATAATTTTTCATCATGATGAATTCTTTTTTAAAAACCGTTTTGAAAAGTATTAAATTACCCATTTTTAACAATTTTTAAATATATTTCTTCAAAATCAGGAGTCTTCTCTTCAATTCTTTTTAATTTGAAATTATTCTTTTTCATCATATCAATAACATCATACAGATATTCTGCTGATTTTAATTCTATTTCAATTTCTGTGATATATTCATCCTCCTTAAATTTAACAAGTTCAAACTTATCAACAAATTCTTTTTTTATTTCCTCTTTAATCTTACCTTCTATTTCAAAAGAAAAAGCTTTATATCCGAAAAATTCTTTCAAATTTTTAATGGAATCTATTGCAACAATTTTACCCTTATTTATTATGATAACCCTTTCGCATATATCTTCAACAAGTTTCATATTATGGGAACTTAAAATAAGGGTTTTGCCCTCCTCCTTTGCCTTCTTTTTAATAAGTTCTTTCAGCTCATGTGTTGTCTCCACATCAAGTCCGAGTGTGGGTTCATCAAGAAGCAGAATTTTTGTGTCTCTTACAAAGGCACAGGCAACAGCAAGTTTTTGTTGCATTCCCCTTGAAAGAAATCTTGCCTGAACATTTTCCTTTTCTCTTAAATTAAAGTAATCAATTAACTCTTCAATTTTATTTTTTATTTTCTTCGGATTTAAACCTTGAAGACCTGCAAAAAATTCAAGGTTATTTCTTACACTCAATCTCCAGTAAATATTTCTGTTTCCTTCAAGAACAGCGGAGATATTTTTTAATGCAAAGGAAGGATTTTTAAATGCATTTTTACCTTTTATTAAAATCTCTCCTGAATCAGGGATTGTGAGAGTTGCAATACATTTAATTGTTGTTGTTTTTCCTGCCCCATTAGGACCCAAAAGCCCTATTATTTCACCCTTTTCAACATCAAAAGAAATGTTATCAACAGCTATTACTTTGTTTTTACCATTATAAATCTTTGTGAGGTTTTTTACCTCTATTGCCTTCATTTTAGCAGGTCAGATGTAAAGCACATACTACCCTTTTACCTTTTTCAATATATTCATTGAATTTTCTAACAGCATCCTTTGTGAAATAAATTTCAACTTTTATTCCCTTTTTTTTGATTTCTTTTATAACATTTTCAGGAACATCCATAACACCCGAATAACCCGTTCCTATAATTAAAATTTCAGGTTTGTATTCAAAAACTTCTTCAATGTCCCTAATACATAAGGAGTGTCCTTCTTTCCTCCACCAGTTTTCTTTTATTTTATCAGGATAGATTATGAGGTCACGAATATATGCTTTTCCATTAATAACAATTTCTCCAAAACTGTATTTCTCAATTTTATTCATTTTTTAAACTTATAATAGGCAGCACAGGCACCTTCTGAAGAAACCATCGGGGCACCCAGGGGGTTTAAAGGAGTACAGACCTTTGCAAATAATTCACATTCATTGGGTTTCTTTTTTCCCTGCAATATAAGAGCTGCAATACATCCTTCTTTTGTTTCCTCAACTTCTTCTATTTTTTTATTTAAAAGTTTTCTTGCATCCATATCTTCAAATTCTTCTCTTAAAACCCATCCGCTTTCAGGAATTTCTCCTATTCCTCTCCATTTCTGATTTCCTATTTTAAAAACTTTTTTTATTATCTCCTTTGCTTTTAAATTACCTTCGGGTCTTACAGACCTTTTATACTGAATTTTAACACCGTATTCTCCTTTTGATAGACTTTCTATTACCATATAGATTCCTTCAGCGAGGTCAAGGGGTTCAAAGCCTGTAACAACAATTGGGACTTTATATTTTTCAGCAATCGGAATATACTCCTCTGTTCCCATTACAGTGCACACATGACCAGGTGCAAGAAAGCCTTGAACTTTGTTGAAGGGGTCATTTAATATTGCACAAATGGCAGGAGGAACTCTGAACTGAGCTATTAAAACATAGAAATTCTTTAAATTCATTTCCCTTGCCTTTAAAATTGTCATTGCATTCGGAGGAGTTGTTGTTTCAAAGCCTATTCCGAAAAATATTACATTTTTATCAGGATTTTTTTTTGCAAAGTTAAGGATATCAAAAGGAGAATAAACCATTTTAATATTTGCCCCTTCTCCTTTTGCCTGAAAAAGGGATTCCTTTGAGCCCGGTACCCTTAGCATATCTCCGTATGTGAAAAGAACATTGTTTTTCATCTTTGCAAGTTCAATAGCAGTATCAATCATTTCCTTTGGAGTAACACATACAGGACAGCCGGGTCCATGAACAAGAGTAACATTTTCGGGAAGCAGGGAGTCAATGCCTGAACTTAAAATTGAATGGGTCTGTGAGCCACATATCTCCATTATTGTGTATTCTTTTTTAGATATATCTTTTATTTTCTCAATAACTTTCTCAACTGCGGTTGGTTCTCTGAACTCAGAAAGATATTTCATCTTCCAGGGAATCCATATATTCCTTATATGTTTTCAGAGTTTCAATAGCCTCTTTTTCATCAAGGATTGAGATAGAGAAACCTACATGAACTATTACATAATCACCCACCTTTGCTTCAGGAGTCAAATCAAGACAGACCTCCCTCTTAATCCCACTGAAATCCACCTTTCCGAATTTTGAATTATTTTTTTCGTAAATTTCTATAATTTTACCTGGTATACCTAAACACATAAATTTATTTTAAGATATGTTTCCTCAATTTTTAAATTAATCTCATATTACGATAATACGATAATTGTCGTAATGTCGTAGTAGGGGTATCTGGTTGAATATGAAGAAATTAGTGGTTGATAATTAATTATGAGAAAATTGAAGTATAAACCGATGAAAGAAACACAATACCGAAGTTCAAGAATATGCAGGGTTTTAGGGAATCCGACAGCGTATAAGATAATAAGATTGTTGGAGAATCAAAAACTTTCACCTTCCGAAATTTCACAAGAATTAAATCTTTCAATTCAGACCATATCTGATACATTGAGAATATTAAGAAAAGTGGACCTTGTACGATACGATACCTGGAATAAAAGAAAAGTTTATTTTCTGAAAGTACCTCAAATTATTGAAATTTTAAATAGACTTGAGAAATTGGTTGATAATTTGAGGTTTCAAAAGTGGTAATACGTAATTACGACAATTATCGTAATGTCGTAATCAAGGTTTTTAACTTTAAGGATGTTTTTATAATTTTTTACTAATATTCTTTGGAGAGAATATAAATTTTATGTCTTTCAATTATATAATTTTTGACCTTGATGGGACTCTCACAGACCCTTCCGAGGGAATAGTTAATTCTATAGTTTATGCACTCAAAAAAATGAACATAAATTTTGATGATAGAAAATTCCTGGAAAAATTTATAGGTCCGCCTCTCCATGAATCCTTTATGAAATATTTTAATATGAATAAAGAAAAAGCGTTTCTTGCTGTTAAATATTACAGGGAATACTTTTCTAAAAAAGGAATTTTTGAAAATAAAATTTATCCGGGAATAAAAGAACTTTTAAAAGAATTAAAAAATAAAAATAAATTTTTAATACTCTGCACCTCAAAACCGACTGTCTATGCTGAGAAAATCCTTAAATATTTTTGTATTTATGAGTATTTTGATTTTATTAAGGGAAGCAATCTTGATGGAACATTCACTTCAAAGGAAGAACTTTTAAAATTTATTCTTAAAAAATTTAAAGATAAAAGCAGAAAAGAATTTATATTCATAGGAGATCATGAACTCGATGTTAAAGCAGCTAAGAAATTTGGAATAAAAGTTATAGCGGTAGTCTATGGATTTGGAAGCCTTAAGAAAATAAAAGGTTTAAAAGCTGACTATATTGCTTATTCTGTTGAGGATATAAGAAGGATTGTAGGTGATATTTGAAAGAATTTTATTTTTCTTATATACTAAATTATGACTCAAATAACAGGATTTTTTTTAGTGGGTATTCTTGCCGGAATTTTATCCGGTCTTTTCGGAATAGGTGGAGGTCTTATTATAATTCCTGCTTTGATTTTCTTTTTTAAAATGAACCAACATCTTGCTCAGGGGACATCCCTCGGTGCCCTTCTTCTTCCTGTGGGACTTCTGGGATTTATTGAATACTGGAGACACGGTCATGTTAATATAAAAGGAGCCCTTTTAATCGCATTGGGTCTTTTTATCGGTGCCTATTTCGGTGCTTATATCGCGAACCTGATTCCTACAAAAACCCTTTCAAAATTATTTGCAATATTTTTAATATTTGTGGCAATAAGAATTTTTATAGGAAAATAGATTTGTTAAAATTTTATCTTCCCTTAATTTGCAATGGATATTTCAAAAGAGTATATAATTAACTATGAAAATAAAACTCGGGAAGGAAATTAAGGAAATTGATAAAAATCTGAAAAGGGTTATTGATATTTTTAAGGAACTCAACCTGAATCCTGAGGAGTATCTTGTGATAAGGGATGGTAAGATATTGACAGAGGATGAAGAAGTTAAGGAGGATGATGAGATAGAGTTAATAAGAGTTATTTCAGGCGGAAATTGATAAATTTAATTTTATTTTCAATTAATATACTTGTTCCTGTCGGAAAACCGAATTATAACCTTCCTTTCAAAGAGTTAAAAAGAAATATTGAAATAAAAAAAGAGGAGTTTTTATCAGAATACCCCTTTTTAAGAGACAGAATAAAAGTTAAAAAAGAACTTATTCTTTCTCAAAAACTTCTTGTTGAAATTCCTGATTCACTTTTGGGTTATTTTAAAACACTCGGAATACCCTATAATCCTGATTATTTGATTCCTGCACCGAAGTTAATACACTCAAATAATGATAATGGATTCTGGCACAAAAATTTTATAAGAGCAGATACTTTCTATAAACTGGGAATAAAAGGAAAGGGAAATATCGCCGTCATACTTGACACAGGAGTTGATACTTCACATTCTGAATTAAAAAATAAAGTTATACTTTTTAAAGATTTTGTGAGTTATTCTCCTCCTTCTGACCCGGTTGGACATGGGACATTTGTGGCAGGACTTATTGCAGGTGATTCTTTAGGTATTGCTCCTGAAACCAAATTGATTGTTTTAAAGGTTTTTTCAGAATACGGAGGCACATTTTCCGATATTCACGAGGCTTTTGATTATGTGGCAGAATTGATTGATAAGGGAATAAATATAAAAATATTAAACGGTTCTTTTGGAACCCATCCTTATGTTGATGAATTTTTTCCTGACCTTTTTTATTTAAAACAAAAAGGAGTGTTTCTATGTTTTGCAGCAGGAAATGAAGGTTCGTCATCCGGAACAACATCTTCTCCTGGAAATTATCCCTTTGTCTTTTCAACAGGTGCCTGTGATTCAAATTATAATATTACAAATTTTTCTTCAAGAGGACCTTCACCTTTCAGAGAGCCTTGGAATGATACGACCTACTGGTTTTTTAATGACTGGAACTTTACATCACCCTTTTTGATAGCACCGGGAAAGGATATAAAATCCTCATTTCCCGGTAATCAATATCTTATTGCTGACGGAACAAGTGCAAGTTCTCCTATCTTTGCAGGTGCTCTTTCTTTGATTCTGAGTTATAACCCCTTTTTAACTCCAGATTCTTTTGCAAAAATTTTGAAAGATAATTTGTATAAAAAGAGCGGGAATAATTATCCTAATTATGAGGAAGGATACGGATATTTAAATTTGAAAAACCTGATAGGTGTAATTGAAAGGAAGGATACATTAATTTTTAATGTTTCAAATTTTAATATTGAATCAAAGACTTTTCCCTTTTTTGTAAATGATACTTTTTCTGTTTCTTTAATCCTTATTTCAAATAAAATTTATTTAGATAGTTTAAGAATAAGAGTTTTAAACAATCCGAATGTCAGTTTTTCTGATACTATTTTTAATTTTTTCAATACAGGTGAGATAAATTTAAGTCTAAAGGCAGTTTTTCTTAATTATCCTTCTGAGGATACACTCAGATTTTCCTTTATTCTTTCAGGTTCAAATTTTTCAAAACTCTTTGAAATAAAAGAAATAATAAGGGGTGATACCCTTTTAACATTTAAAAATAAAAACTATAAATTCACAATTTCTGCTACAGGAGCGCTCGGGTTTTCAAATTCAGAACAGATTAAGGGAGAAGGATTTGTATATAAGGATTTCGGTAATCTTTTGTATTACGGAAGTTTTGCCTTTGGTAATTCCTTTAATTATATTGTTGATAGATTTTATGAGAAATTTAATATTGATGACAGGGATACAAAGCCTCTGAAAATAGGTGGTAATTATTTTGTAAAGCAGGGTGATGAAATATCCTTTGAGTTTTCTGATGATTATGCACAGCATCCAAAAGGAAATGTTCTGAAAATTTCAATAAAAGACCTGGAAGATGGGTTTCTGATTAAAATGAGAACCGAGAGTTTTGTTAATGAGGAGACATATCTCGGATTGTTTCTTGACCCTGACATTATAAATGCGCTTACAAACTTTGCAGATTATGACAGTGCTTCAAAAATTCTTTTTACATCAAATTCAGGAGGACCTGTTTTCGGAATTCTTAACATTGATGAAGGAACTTTATGCGGTGTTATTAAGAATGAAGATTATGCTTATCCCTACGGGGGACTTCCTGATTCACTTCAGTATCTTTTTATGAAAGGTGAGATAAGGGAATTCAGAAAGGATATAGGTGATTATTCAGTTTTTATTTCAAAAAAAATAATCCCGCCTGATTCACTTCAATTTGTTATCTTTGCAGGAGAAAATTTTGATACACTTCTTGTTAAAAGAAGAAAAATTCTTGACAAATTAAATCTCGGAGAGACCAATAATTTCAAAGGAATTTCAAGAATTTATCCAAATCCTTTTATAGACCCGTATCAGAATGAACTTAAGATTGAAACTTTCGGAAAGGGAAAAATTGTTTTTTATGATGTTTCAGGAAGAAAAACCTTTGAAGTTCACAGTTTGAGTCAGGGGCTTAATCTGATAAAATTAAGAAATTTTAAAAATTCTGGTATTTATTTCTTAAAATTTGAAGGTAAAAAAAAGGTTTATAAACTGATATATCTTAACCTGAGATGACAACGATTATTAAAACTTCCTTTTATTACGGTCCTCTGGAAATTCTTTTAAAATGGCTTTTATCAAAAGAACTTGACCCTTTTAAAATAAAAATTTCGGTTTTAACCGATGAATTTTTGAATTTTTATTTGAAAGATGGGAGATTATCTTTTAAAGAATCCCTTGAATTTTTATATGCATTAACCTTTTTTCTTGTGTATAAGACAAAGGCACTTTTTGATAAACCGCATGAGGAGGAAGAGGAGGAAGGTGATGAAAAGGAAAAGACGGTTTCCTTTATTGAAATAATTGAGTTTCTGAGTGAGAGATATGAGAGAATGAAGAAGATGTATACAAGAGAAGAAACCGAGACCCTGGATACAGAGGAAAGTTTTGACCCGTCCATTCTTTTTGCTGTTTTTTCAAAATTAATCCAAAAATTACCGGAAGTAAGGGAGAAATTGCCTGAGATACCCAGAATAGAGGAGAAGATAAAATATATACTTTCACTTCTTGAAAAATTTGAATATATCCTTTTCAGCAAACTCATTCTTGAATCAAGGAATAAAATAGAAGCAATTGTAACGTTCCTTGCAATACTTGAATTAATCAGGATAAGAAAAATAAGATGTGAACAGGAAAGGTTTTTTGAGGATATAAAAATATATAGAAGAAATTTAAATGGATAAAAAGTGCTGAAGCCGAATTGTAGCGGTCGCATTTATGCGATTTTTAATCCTCTCCTTCTCCAAGCGGGAATTTTGTGAGATAAATCGCACCGCTACTTCCAGGCAACGATTTCAAGAGAGGGACGAAATTTTCTTGAAAGGGTCCTGAAGATAAGAAAATAGGGTATTGTTATAAGCAGAGGATAAAAAAAACCCTTTTCCATTACTCCGTATTTTTCCAAATCCTTCACAAAAAATCTTTTCAAACTGTTTATTTCAAGCATAAGGCTATCAAAAAAGGGGTAATCTATTCTTATTCTTTTGAATCCTGATTTTAAAAGGGCAAGTTTTAAAGAAAATGGTGAGAAAAATCTTCTGTGAGTGGGGTCTTCAAGAAACCACCATTTTCCCCTGAAAAGCCTGAAAGATGTTGAAAAACCATTCGGTGTTATAAAATAAACCATCCCTCCTTTTTTTAGTGCTCTATAACATTTTTTAAAAACTTCTAAAGGATAATCAAGATGTTCAATCAAATGAATTCCGAATATTAAATCATAATAATTTTCTTTGAGTTCAATATCCTCGGCATTTCCGAAGAAAAGTTTTGCCTTTTCCTTTAATTCCTCGGGTATATCAAGTTCAAGCTTTCCTGCCTCAATTCCGTGAACAGAATGTCCCTGCTCAAGAAATTTCATTAACAAAAACCCTTTCCCAAAACCTATTTCAAGAATCTTAAGATTTTTTTTATCTTTAATGTATTTTTTTAATCTCTGATAGGTGAATAAAAGACGCACCTTATCAAAGGTTTCCTTACCACCCCATGCATGTTCTCTTACGAGTTCATTACATAATCCCGGGATTATCATAAAATGGTAACACTCTCTGCAAAAACCAAGTTTGCACTTATTAGAAATTTTTAAATAAAAAGCATTTTTACCGCATATTTCACATTTATATTTCATTTGAAGGAATTATTATAAGCGATTATTACCTGCCCCACTGAAATTCCTCCATCATTCGGAGGTATTCTTGAATGCATATAAACTTTTTTTTCTTTTATTTTTTTAAAAACAAGTTCTGTTAAAAGTTTGTTCTGAAAAACACCTCCGCTTAAAAGAATTTTATAATCTCCCGCAATTTCACTGATTTTTTTTATAATTTCTGAAAGGGTTAGATGAAATTTATAGGCAATAAAAGATTTTTCTTTTTTATTTTTTAAATCATCAATTATACCTTTAAATAAAGGAACCCAGTCTATAACATAATATTCCGATTTTTTTATTTCAAAATCATAAAAGGAACTTAAATTATCTTTATAATCTTCTGCAATCCATTCCAACATCATTGCTGATTGTCCCTCATAGGTTATTTTCTGTCTTAAACCTAAAATTGAAGAAACAGCATCAAAAAGACGACCTGCAGATGTTGTTCTGAATATCGAGAGATTTTTTCTGTATGCACTCTTAAAAATTTTTTTCTCATTCTCACTCAAACTTTTCACAGGTTCAAAGTCCATATCAAAAATATCTTCTCCGTAAATTTCGTATAAAACTCCTATTGCACTTCTTCTCGGCTCTTTAATTGCCCTATCACCCCCAAGCAATCCGAATTCCCTGAAAGTTGCAAATCTTTCAAAATCTTTAAAATCACATATTAAAAATTCACCACCCCATATTTTTCCGTCTCTACCATATCCTGTTCCATCCCATGAAACTCCTAAAACTTTTTCCTCAATTTCATTCTCAACCATACATGATGCAATATGGGCATGATGATGAAAAACCTTCATCAGAGGAATATTTTCTTTTTTACTTATTTCCTCTCCGTATTTTGTTGATAAATATTCCGGATGAGCATCACATACGATAATTTCCGGTTTAAATTCAAAAAGTTTTTTAAAATCCTCTATAACCTTTTTAAAGGCATTGAAGGACTTTTCATTATCCAGGTCACCTATATGCTGGGAAACAATTATCCGATTGAATTTTGAAATCGCGATTGTGTTTTTTAAATAGGGACCAAGGGCAAGAATCTGAGGAAGAGTTTTTTTTAAAATAAAAGGCATGGGAGCATAACCTCTTGCCCTTCTTGTAATCACAGGCTTTTCATTAATAATTTTCACAACAGAATCATCAATATACCTCTCAATAGGTCTATTGTTCATCAAAAAATAATCGGCTATATTTTTCAACCTTGAAAGAGCTTCTTCATTTTTAAAAGCAATTGGCTCCTCTGTTAAATTTCCTGATGTGCATATCAAAGGAAAGTCTATTTTACTCATTATTAAATGATGTAAAGGGGTATAGGGAATCATAACTCCTATATATGGATTATCAGGTGCACAGTATTTTGATAAATCAGTATTTCTTTTTGCTTTGACAATTAAAATGGGCGCCTCAGGTGATAAAAGGATTTTTTCTTCAATTTCTGAAATAAAAGCATATTTTTTAATATGTCCTACATCTTTAAACATTATTGCAAAGGGTTTTTCATCTCTTCTCTTTCTTTTTCTCAATTCCAGAACACATTCGTCAGAAAGAGCATTTGTTAAAAGCTGAAAACCTCCTATTCCTTTTAGTGCAATTATTTTACCTTGTTCTAAAAACTGAACAGTTTTTTCAATTGCTTCTTCCCTTTCACAGATTATATTTCCTTCAGAATCAGTTAAATAAACATAGGGACCACAGACAGGACAGGCATTGGGTTGTGCATGAAATCTCCTGTTAAGGGGATTTTCATATTCCTCTCTGCATTCAGGACACATTTCAAAAATTTTCATTGTTGTATTCTTTCTGTCATAGGGAATATTTTGAATTATGCTGAATCTCGGACCACAATTTGTGCAGTTTGTAAAGGGATAATTGAATCTTCTGTTTTCTGAATCGAAAATTTCCTTTACACATTCATCACATGTTGCGATATCCGGTAAAATAAGAGCAATTTTTTCACCTTTTTCCTCTGATTTTAAAATTAAAAAATCTTTATCATTTTTTAAATTTATTTCTTTTATTTCAAAAAAAGTATATTCTGAAAGAGGGGGCTTTTTTGTTTTGAGGTCAGATATAAAACTTTTTAAATCCTCTTCTTCTCCCTCAACTTCAATTAAAACTCCTTCAGGATTATTTCTTATAAAGCCCTTCAGGTTTTTTTCTTTTGCAATTCTGTAAACAAAAGGCCTGAATCCAACACCTTGAACCGTTCCCTGAATTTGTATCCTAAGTCTTTTCATAATTTTTATTTTTTATAAATCTCTCCTCTATAATCTGCAAAGCGAATTGTAATTCTTTTCTTTTGTTTATTTATTTTGAATATTACTCTGATTTTTCCGATTCTTAACCGAAAATAACCTTCCCATTTACCTTTTAATTTTTTGATATCTACTCTCTGCCCTTTTAAAAACCCAACTATTGATTTTTCGACTCTATCCAATAAGTTTTTTTGTTCAAGAAACTCATACGCATCCTCTTCATATTCGATCTCCCATCTCATATATCTACTTTTTTTCTTCTGACAATTTTCTTTCTCTTTGGAGGTGATTTCCCATATTTTTCTTCTATTTCTTTTTGTTCTTTATCACTCACATAAGGAGTTGAACTTATAATGAAATCAATTTTTATTTCCTCAAGTACTTCTCTCAAAGCATCCTTTATTATCTTTTTTAATTCATCAATTTCTATGTTTGAAAGTGACATAATTAATGATAAAGAAAATTTTCAGACAAATCAATTAATTAGAAGATATTTTTCTCTCCTTCACAAATTTCACAATCTCCTCAACTCCTTCTCCCTTTAATGCAGAAACCTTAAAGATTTTTATATCCTTTTTTATCTTTTTTGCCTCTTCAATAACTTTATTTATATCAAAAGGTATATGGGGTAAAAGGTCTATTTTGTTAATGATAAGTACATCCGAAGTTAAAAAGGCTTTTGGATATTTCAATATTTTATCATCACCTTCAGGTGTTGAAATCATTGAAATTCTTAAATTTTCTCCAAGGTCATAACTTGCAGGGCATACAAGATTTCCCACATTTTCTATAAATAAATATTCTATACCCTCAGGAATCAATTTTATAGCCTCTTTTATCATCACAGCCTCAAGATGACAGGCACCTCCTGTTACTATCTGATAGGATTTATAACCTTTTTTTCTTATTCTTTCAGCATCCCTTTCTGTTTCAATATCACCCACAAGAACAAGAGCTTTATCCTTTTCAAAATAAGATAGCATTTTTTCAAGTAAGGTTGTTTTACCGGCACCGGGGGAGGAAATTATGTTGACTGCAAAGATATTTCTCTCTTTAAAAAAATCCCTTAATTCCTTTGCAATTGCTTCATTAGCCTTTAATATTGATATCGAAATATCTTCTTTTATAATTTTTCCCATCTAAGATGTTAAACCTTTAAAGTTTCTGATTTCAATATTTTATTTCGTTAATTACTGCTTCAGAAATTTTCGGGATTTTTTTCTTTAAAATATCAGAAATTCCAGGTGCAACTTCTTCAGGTATTTCATAGGGTTGAATAAGTATCAGTTTTACATCAATATTTTTTTGGTTTTTTATTTCATGAAGGAGTGAGGAGGTGGGTGCTTGATGCATTGAAAATGTTTTTATATCTTTTTTGGGAAATTCTTCAATATCTATTTTTATATACTCTCCGGGCTTTCTATTTATATCAGCAATATCAATTACAATTATTTTTTTTAAATTTTCTGTTTCTATTAAAGAAAGATTAAATAGTATATCCCTTATTGATGTTCCTGCATCAACAAAAGTTACATTATTAAACCTGTAATTTTTCTCCAGATACTTTATTAACTCAGGACCAAAACCATCATCTCCGAAAAGAACATTTCCGCATCCGAAAACAATTATTCTACTTTTTTCAAAATTGTGATACATTTAATATAAATTAAATTTTCTGAAACTGCTTTATATTGATTTACTGAAAGAGGGGTGACAAGGGGGATTGAACCCCTTATAAAAATTTAGAAATTCTTCAATGTATCTATTTTTTCTCCGTTTTTATCAACTATGTCAATTTTAACTGCAATTCTTCCGTCAAATTCATGAGTCGCACAGGAAAGACATGGATCATACGCTCTTATAGCCATTTCAACCTTATTGAGAATTTCCTCATCATATTTTCCATCCTTAATTAAATCCTTTGCTGCCTTTTTAACAGACATATTTATTGCTGCGTTGTTCTGACATGTTGCAACAAGGAGATTTACCTCTTTCAAAATTCCGTTTTCATCTGTTTCGTAATCATGGAAAAGGGTGCCTCTTGGAGCCTCAACACAGCCAACACCTCTTGCTGCTCTCGGTTCAACAGGAACTCTTGTTTCAGGGCTTGTGATTTCAGGATCATTTAAGAGTTGAACAACATATTCCGCATTATAAAGAAGTTCAATCAATCTTGCCCAGTGGAAAAGAAGTGTAAATTGTGCGGGTCTTCCGAAGTTCTTTCTGAATTCCTCAAGTTCTTTCTGTGCAAGTGGTGTGGGTATATAATCACAGACATTTATTCTTGCAAGGGTATTAACTCTGTAAACTCCTACTGGATTATCAAGATCCATTGAAAGTTTTCCTGCTTTTTTAAGATAGGGGAATTTAAGGTAAGTCCAGGGCTCAACATGTTCTGCTATATAGTCTGTATAATTTTCTGCGTCAAAATCTTCGTAACTTCCATCAGGTTGCATAATTCTGATTTTACCATCATAAAGATCAAGTGCTCCGTCTTCTTTCACTGTTCCCATAAATGCGGTTTTTATAACACCGAGTTTTTCAACAACATCAAGATATTTCGGGAAAATATTTTTCTTTGCAAAATCAATTGTGAATTTGGCAAGTTCAAGAATTTCCTCTGCCATCGGCTTTAACTGTTCAACCTCTTCTTTTGTAAGGGGTTTACTGAATCCACCGGGTACTGCTGCGACAGGATGAATTGATTTTCCTGAAACAATTTCAAGCATTTTTGCACCGAGCCATCTGCATCTTACAACCCTTTTTGCAACATCAGGAACCTTTGCTGCAATTCCCAAGACATTTCTTGTTTGATAAGGTTCACCGGGACCTAAAACAAAATCAGCACCTGCAAGGAAATAAAAGTGAAGGATATGCTCCTCTGTATAAGCAATACTGTTACAGAGTTCTCTTAACTTTCTTCCTGCGGGCGGTGGCTCAACTCCGAAAACAGCATCACAGGCTTTTGCACTGGCAAGGTGATGAGACCAGGGACATACTCCGCATATTCTTGTTGTAATTCTCGGCATCTCCTCAACAGGTCTTCCTATGCAGAATCTCTCAAAGCCTCTTAATTCAAGGACATTTACCCATGTATCCTGAACATTTCCGTTATCATCAAGTTGTATTGTTACCTTTGCATGCCCTTCAATTCTTGAGACGGGCTGAATTACAATTCTTTCTCCCATTTTAAAACCTCCTTTTATCTGGGCAAGGGTCTTAATTTTCCGTGAGCCCCTGTGTATCTATTAAAGGTGGCCCTTCTATCAGGAATTTCTTTCGCGTCAAGTCCAATACTTGAAAGAGCACTCATCATTTCAACCATCGGATTCATTCCCTTTCTTACAGGTCCAAAACAACCCCTGCAGGGCATATGTGCTTTTATGCATCTGGGAACCTTTTCATGCCCACCACAACCTGACCTTGTGACAGGTCCAAGACACAGAAACCCCTGTTCCATAAAACATCTTGTTTCCTCAAGCTTTTGACCAGCAGGAATTATTGGTTGTAATGGTCTTCTTAAAGAAATTTCAGCTTTCTTTTCTCTTTTTGTCGGACAATCGTCACACACACTTCTTTCAGGTAATTCAAAGGGTTTGCCTTCAAGCAGTGCAGTTAATGCGTCAGCAACAACATCAGGAGAGGTTGGACAGCCTGGTAAATAAATATCCACATCTATAACCTCATCAATTGCATACACGCGATCTGTTAGGGGTGGAATATCCTGATTGGGAGGGTCTCCAGGGTCTGTTGTTTTTGTTTCTTTATAAACTTTATTATAAATTTCCTCAATGTTATACATATTTGCGAGTGCCGGAATTCCTCCGAAGCAGGCACAGGAACCCATTGCGATTATTGTTTTACATTTTTCTCTCATTTTTTTAGCAATTTCCTTATGTTCTTCATTTCTGATTCCACCTGTAATAATTCCTATATCTGCCTCAGGGATGTCTATTTCCTTTTTCTCTCCCTTCTGACCGTAAATTTTATGGTCCATTAATACAGGCATATGAACTATTTCAATATTTTGTAATAAATCCAATAATGGCTCACCTACATCTAAAATCGTTACCTCACATCCTCCGCATATTGCAAACCATTCTTCTGCCAATTTTACAGCCATAGTTTTACCTCCTTTTTATTTTTTAGTTTCCTCTAATATTGCCACTCTTCGTGTATAAACATAAAACTTGTCTTCCTTTTCTATTATTTTTACTTCAAATCCTTTTTCCTTATATTCATCAGCTTTTTTTTGAGCATCTTCCTTTTTTTCATATTCAAATCCATCCCACATGAATTTCTTACCGTTGATTCTTATAGCAAGTTCCAATTTCACCTCCCTAAGGTTTAAAGGGATTCGGACCCAGTTTTTTTATTTGTTCCACAAATTCTTCCATTACCTTTGCAAATTTTTGACCTTCTGAAGCAGATACATGCTCAAACCTGAATCTTTCGGGTTCCAGACCAAAATCCTCAAGCATTAGATAAATGCTTTCAACCCTCTGTTTTGCCTTTACATTACCCTCCTTATAATGGCAGTCACCTATATGACATGCACATATAATAACTCCATCTGCGCCTTTTGTAAGTGCATTTATAACAAGATTGGGATGAACCATACCAGAACACATGACCCTTATGATTCTTACATTATGAGGATATCTGAATCTTGATACTCCGGCAAGATCAGCTGCAGCATAAGCACACCAGTTACAACAAAAGGTTAAAATTAAAGGTTCAAATCCATTTTCATTATTCATTTTTAACCTCCTGTTAGGAGAGCTTCAATTTGGGCTTCTATCTGCTCTAATTTAAATCCTTTAACATAGATACCTTTCTTTGGACATGTTGCCATACATGTGCCACAACCTTTACATATACTCTCATTATTTTCTACTGTCTTTTTAATTGAATCTTTCCATATATATTCAAGTAAAACCAGAGCATCATAAGGACAGGTATCCACACAATACGCACATCCGTCACAATTTTCGTCCACAACAAAAGAGATTTTTGCATCCAGTTCAAGATAATCTTTTGAAAGAATGACAGATGCTCTTGCAGCTGCTGCCTTTGCCTGAACTATTGATTCTCCCACTTCCTTAGGATAATGGGCGAGCCCTGCTAAAAACACTCCGTCTGTTGCAAAATCTACAGGTCTTAATTTCATGTGAGCTTCCAGGAAAAATTTATCTTGAGTAAGAGGAACTTTAAATAATTTTGAAATTTTTTCATTTTCTTCAATATCAGGAATTATGGCAGTAGAGAGGACAATAAGGTCGGCAGGTATTTGTATCTTCATACTTAAATCTGGATTATACACCTCTAAAATAAATCCATTTTTATCTCTTCTAATAATTTCAGGATTTTTCCCCTCTTCGTATCTTATGAAGACTACCCCCATTTGTCTTGCTTTTGTATAGTATTTTTCCCTAAAACCGTAAGTTCTGATGTCACGATACAGAACAAAAACATTTGTGTTAGGTGATATTTCTTTAATCTTAATTGCGTTTTTAATTGCATGAGAACAGCAAATTCTTGAACAATATTTTCTTTTTTCATTCCTTGAACCTACACATTGAATCATAACCACATTTTGGGGAATTTTATTACCTATCAAAAAATCACCGTTTTTTCCAATTCTCTCTTCGAGTTCCAGCTGAGTTAATACTCTTTCATCTTCTTTATAATAATATTCTTCTGGTTTATATTCCTTAGCTCCCACAGCAATTACAGCTATACCATGTTCAAGTTCTATTTCTTCGCCTTTATGAGAGATTTTTGTTTTAAAGTTACCGACCGAACCTTCCACCTCCTTTATTTCAGTCTCTTTGAACACTTTTATTTTATCATTATTTTCAACCTTTAATATAAGGTCCTTTAGGAATTTTTGAGGTTCTTCACCATTTAATAGATAGTAAATTTTTCTTAAATTACCTCCGAGTTCTTTTTCTTTTTCGATTAAATAGACTACATACCCTTGATTAGCAAGAGAAATTGCAGATATCATACCTGATACTCCACCTCCTATCACAAGTGCCGATTTTTTTATTTCCAAAAACTTAGTTTCTAAAGGTTCAAGTAATCTTGCCTTTGCTATAGCCATTCTTATAAGGTCTTTGGCTTTTTCTGTTGCTTTCTTTTTATCATCAGGATGGACCCAAGCACAGTGTTCTCTTATATTTGCCATCTCAAAAAGATACGGATTTAAGCCTGCTTCTTTTAAGGTATTTTGAAACAGAGGTTCATGTGTCCGAGGAGTACAAGAAGCTACTACAATTCTGTTCAGTTTGTATTTATTTATTATTTCCTTTATTCTTTCCTGAGTATCAGTAGAGCATGTATAGAGATTGTTTTCTGCATATACCACATCCGGGAGATTCTTGACATATTCAACGACCTCGGGTATATTTACAACACTTGCAATATTTGTGCCACAGTGACATACAAATACACCAATTCTCGGCTTTTCACTACTGACATCCCTCTCCGGAGGATACTCCTTTTTTTCTGTTAATTCCCATTTTGCCTCTTTCAAAATCTCTAGGATTTCAGCAGCAGCTGCTGAACCCTGAGTAACACTGTCTGGGATATCCTTGGGTTCAGTTAGAATACCTGCAGCATATATTCCTTCTGTATCCACTTTTACCGGTTCAAAAGGAGAAAGTTCACAGAATCCAAGCTCGTTCAGAGGTAAATCTATTTTTCTACTTAATTTTTCTATCTTTTCAGGAGGAATAATTCCAACCGATAAAACAACAAGGTCATACTCTTTAGAAACCTTTTCTCCTTTTTCATTTATATATTCAATAACAGGATTTTTATTATGTGAATTTTCTTTTATTCTCGGAATACGACATCTTATATAATTAACTCCCATTTCCTTGGCTTTTTTATAATACTCTTCAAATCCCTTTCCAAAAGCTCTCACATCCATATAAAAAATATCACATTTAAGTTCTTCTCCGACATGTTCTTTTGCAATAATTGCTTCTTTTGTTGCATACATACAACATACAGCAGAACAGTAGTCTCTTTTGGCTTCCCTTGAACCTACACATTGTATAAATGCGATTTTTCTGGGTTCTTTACCATCAGATAGACGTTTTACTTTTCCTGCGAAGGGCCCAGATGGGGAAAGCATTCTTTCAAATTCAATTGAAGTTATTACATTTTTTAATTTTTTATATCCATATTCAGGGATTAATTCGGGATTAAAAGTGGAACAACCAGGTGTTAATAATATAGCTCCCACTTCCAACTCTTTCTCATGCTCTTTCTGGGTGTAATCTATTGCTTTAACTTCGCATACTTCTTCACATATTCCACAAACCCCGTAATTCAAATGTAAACAAGTGTTTTTATCAATAACTGGTTTATTAGGGACAGTTTGAGGATACAATATATAGACTGCAGGTCTTTCATTTAATCCTTTGTTGTATTCGTTCTGTATAGGGATGGGAATGGATGAGGTTGTCATTTTTGTGATGCTTTTACCCACAGGACATATAAACTCACATGCTCCACATACCCAGCATTGTGGATTTTCTTTATTAAAAGGAGATGTAATTTTTTTACTCGGGCCTCTTCCAATGAAGCCGACTGCGCTTCTTCCCATCCTTTCTTTACATATCCTTACGCACAGACCACAAAGTATACAATCTTCATTTTTTTTCTTTATTCTGGGCTCCTTGATTCCATATTCTTCTGCCAGTCTTCTTATTTTTTCAGAATCAGGGCACATCGCAAATAAAAGTTCTATTGTTATTTTTCTTGCTCTTTTTACTCTCTCACTGTCCGTGAATACTTCTAATTCTTGGGTTACAGGATAAGAGCAAGATGCCTGAATAGTAGGGTTTTTCCCTGGTATATGAATTTCTACAATACATAATCTGCAGGCGCCATAAGGACTTAAATATTTATAGTAACATAAGGTAGGAACTTTATATCCTGATTTTTCAATTGCTTCAATGAGTTTAGTTCCTTCCTCTACTTTAACCTCTTTGTCATTTATTTTTAATGTTATCATTTTGACCCCTCCTTGTATGCTTCAACAGCTACAGGTTTTTCTAAATGCGTTATATTGTTTATTTCATTCCCTGTTAATTTTACAACTGCTGAAACTTTTGGAGGACATACCTCAAAGCATGTTCCACATTTTGAGCACATGTCCTGATTTATTATGTGAATATATTTGAGTTCTCCCTGTATTGCACCTGTTGGACATTCTCTTAAGCATTTTGTACATCCCACACATTTTTCGGGAAGGATATAATAAATTATTAAATCCTTGCATACCCTTGCAGGACATTTTTTCTCTTTGATATGTGCTTCATATTCCTCTCTGAAATATTTAAGAGTGGATAACACTGGATTGGGTAGAGTTTTACCCAATCCACACATTGAAGCATCTTTTATAGCTTCTCCCAGTTCTTGTAAAAAATCTATGTCTTCTTCTTTTCCTTCTCCTTTTGTAATTCTTGTAAGGACTTCCAGTAAAGCACCACTACCTTCTCTACAGATAGAACATTTTCCGCAAGATTCGTCATGAGTAAACTGAATAAAGAATTTTGCTACATCTACCATACAGGTATCCTCGTCCATCACAATCATTCCGCCCGACCCCATCATTGACCCTACTTGAGTTAGATTTTCATAGTCGATTTTAAGGTTGAGCATATCACCAGGTATACATCCTCCTGAAGGTCCTCCTGTTTGAACTGCTTTCAGTTTTTTATTACCGGGAATTCCACCCCCTATGTCATAAATAATTTCCTTTAAAGTGATTCCCATTGGTACTTCAATTAGACCTGTATTATTTATTTTGCCTACAAGCGAGAAAATTTTTGTACCCTTGCTTTTTTCTGTTCCAATTTTTGAGTACCAATCTGCACCTTTTGAAATTATTACAGGTACATTTGCTAAGGTTTCAACATTATTTATCACAGTAGGACATCCCCACAAACCTTCCTCTGCAGGGTAAGGTGGTCTCTGTTTAGGTTCGGGTATTTTACCTTCAATCGAGTTTATGAGAGCAGTTTCCTCCCCACAAACGAATGCTCCTGCTCCTTCTCTTATTTCAATATCAAAACTAAAATTGGAACCCAAAATATTTTCTCCCAGCAGCCCATATTCTCTTGCCTGAGAGATAGCGATATTAATTCTTTTAAGTGCCAAAGGATATTCTGTTCTTATATACACAAATCCTCGGGAAGCACCGATTGCATAGGCGGCAATTATCATACCTTCTATTACTGAGTGGGGGTCTGATTCCATGATACTTCTATCCATGTACGCTCCCGGGTCTCCCTCATCACAATTGGCAATTAAATATTTGGGATTTTTCTTTTGTGTCCTGCAAATTTTCCATTTTAGTCCTGTAGGAAATCCTGCCCCACCTCTCCCTCTTAATCCTGATTTTGAGATTTCATCTATTACCTCTTCAGGACTCATTGATAATAAGACCTTTTCAAGTGCAGAATATCCGTCTTCTGCTATATAGTGTTCTATGTTCTCGGGGTCAATTTTTCCTTTATTTCTCAAAACGAGAGGAGTTTGTTTTTTAAAGAAAGGAATCTCAGATGCATACGGTATTGTCTCAGTTGTTTCTTTTACAGTATACATAAATTTCTTAAGAAGTTTACCCTCTATAAGATGCTCTTTAACAATTATAGAAGCATCTTCTGGTTTTAACCAGCCATAAAAAATACCCTCAGGATGGACAACTACCAGAGGACCTTGTCCACAAAAACCATTGCAACCTGTCTTTATAACCTGAACTTTCTCTTGTAAGCCGTTTTTTTGAATTTCATTTTCAAAAATTTCCAAAAGTTTAAAAGCGCCTCCTGCTACACAACCACTTCCGGTACATACCATTATTTTTATTCTTCTGTCTTCAGAAGATTTTCTTAGTTTTTTTCTTTTTTGTTTCAAATCATTAATGTTTTTTAGTTTTCTATTCATTTTTTTCTTTATATTTATTGATAATGGTTTGAATATCACTTAATTTAACTTTACCATATATTTCATTCCCGATCATTACAGCCGGTGCAAGACCACAACAACCAAGACACCTTACACTTCTTAAAGTAAATAGCCTATCTTCTGTTGTTTCTTCTGGTTTTATTTTGAGTAATTCTGAAAATTTGTCAAGAATCATTTCGCTTTTTCTGACATAACAAGCAGTGCCCATACATACATTTATTGTATATTTTCCCCTTGGCTTTATACTGAATGCATTATAAAAAGTGGCTATTCTTAGAACATCTGTTAAAGGATATCCAAGTTCCTGTGCAACGTACCTTAAAACTTCTTCTGGAAAATAATAATAAACTCTGTTAATTTCATGGAGTATGGGCATTAAAGGACCTTTTATTCTACGGTACTTTTCTATTATTTCCTTTACCTTGGAATACTCTCCATCTAACTTTATTCCTTTTGATTCTTTTATCTGTATAACTCTTCTTGTGGGGCAATTATTGACACAGGCTCCGCAACCTGTGCATATATCCTCCTTAATATATCTTGGTTTTTTCTTTACAATTACTTTGAAATTTCCGTTATTTCTTTTAACTTCTTCTATCTCGGCATAACTTATGACTTCAATATCTTTATGCCTCCCGACTGATACGAGTCTTGGAGCCATTGTACACATAGCACAGTCATTTGTTGGAAAGGTTTTGTCAAGCTGTGACATAATGCCACCAATCCCAGGTTTTTCCTCTACCATATAAACTTTTATTCCGGAATCAGCCAAATCCAGAGCTGCTTGCATTCCTGCTATTCCTCCTCCAACAATTAAAGCTGTTCCTATTTTTTTATCCTTTTCCACCTTACACCTCCTTTGTTGCTTCAATTAATGCTTTTTCTTTAACTTTTGATAAATAAATAGCAATTGGTCTGTAAATAGCATGAGATAGTTTTCCAAATGGTATTTCAACTATAAGAAGAGGAACCACAATCACAATATGCAGAAAATAGGAGTAATGGGATAAAAGAGGCATATTTAAATATCTGAAAATATGAATAAAGATTCCTGTCAGAGCTGTAAGGAAAATCATTACAGGAAGAATCCAGTCGTCTGGCTGTGAATATTCATGTATGGGTTCCTTTTTTCTGAGTCTTCCCCATATTACCTCAGCACTTCCATATAAAAGAAATATTGTTATGACATATCCTATCCATCTCTGAGGATGGGTTATGGGATAAATATTCTCTGTTTGAAACCAGCGTAAAAAGAAGAGAACTATTATTGAGATAGCTGTAAAGCCGGAGAATAAGAAGAAGTGTTTCAACCATCTTGGATTTTTTGTACATTTAAGCATCTGAGTTTGGAAAAGTGCGTTTTTAATCAGTTCATTCAATCCTGATAGATAATACTTTAATGGAATCGGAGGATAATCTTTTTTTATAGTGAAAAACATTCTGATGGAATTTACTGTCATCAGGATTACTGGAATTAAATACACTGTAACGGTAAAAGGAATTATCAAGTTGAACATGTGTTCAAGACCCATCGGGGTGGGGAAGAATTCAGATGGTTTTAATTTGACTGTAAAGAAATGGTATGAGACAATCAGAAGGAAAGTTATAAATGCAACTGTTATATTTGCAAGTATTCTTGCTGTAAGGGAAGTATAGAGCTTCTTTGATATACCTGTGAAATCATAAAATGATGAGAGGAATCTTCTAAGAGTCATCATAGATTCACCAGGGTTTGCTTCTCTGGGACATGATTCACTACAATCGCCACAGTAATGACAGAGCCATGGTTCAAGAGCCCTTTGTAATTCTTCTCTTAGTCCGAATTTGGTAAGTAACATTAATCTTCTGGGAAAGGAATCATTCAGAGAGGTTAGGGGACACATGAGGGTACAGGAACCGCAATTATAGCATCCTTTTAAATCAAATTCCCCGTATTTTCTAATCTCATTTATTAAATCAGGTTCTACTGTATAAATTTTTTTCATTTATTATTTTTTAAATTGTTTTAATAGGGTATTTAACCCTCCTTTTTGGAATCTTCTTAAAAAATTTTGAAATAAATTAAAATTATTTTCAAGCATAAAAAAATTTTCTCTCTTTGATAAAATCAATACAGAAATAAAAACATTTCAATTTTAATCTTCTAACATTTCTAAACTTTTTATAATAATTTTATCTCCTTTAATTATTTTACCTCCAAAACTTTTGCATTCAGGACATTCAAAGGGGAAAAGGGTGGGAAAAAATTTATTTTTACAATTGATACAGACAACCTCTGGCTCAACAATATCAATTACGAGTTCTGTATTTTTAAATTCTGTTTTTTCTTTTAAAATCTCAAATGCCTCTTTAAGAAGCAGGGGTTCAGCACCTGAGAGTTTTCCAACCTCAAGGATTACCTTTAAAATTTTATTACATTTTCTTTTTTCTTTCTCTTCCCTGAGTATTTCTATCAAATTCTCAACCAGAGAATATTCATGCATTAGAAAATACCGGAAATTTCTCCTTTTTCATCTATGTCAATATTCCATGCTGCAGGTTCTTTTGGGAGACCAGGCATTTCGAGTATATCACCACATAAAGGAACAATAAATTTTGCTCCTGCCTTTATTCTCATATCATCAATTTTAATTTTAAAACCTTTTGGCCATCCCTTCAATTTAGAATTGTCTGAAAGAGAGTATTGAGTCTTTGCCATACATATGTAATAACCTGAAAATCCAAGTGATTCAAAAAGTTCTATTTTCTTTATTGCCTGTTTCGAATATTCAATTTCCTCAGCCCCATATACCTTTCTGGCTATCAGTTCTATTTTTTCTCTTATTCCTGCCCTTAAGTCATATATTCTCTTAAATTTATTTTCAGAATTTTCAATTACATTCAAAATCTCCTTTGCAAGTTCCCTTGCACCTTCTCCACCTCTCTGATACCCCTCACAAAGGGCAAAAGGAACACCTTCCTTTTTAAGAAGAGTGGAAAGTAAGTCTATTTCTTTTTCTGTGTCAAAGGGGAATCTGTTTATTGCCACAACAGTGGGAAGCCCGAATACTTTATTTATTATATGGATATGAGCTTTTAAATTATCAAAACCTTTTTCAAGGGCTCCAAGGTTTTCCTCTTTTAATTCTGCTTTTTTAAGACCTCCATGAAACTTAAGTGCTCTTATTGATGCTACAAGACACACAGCATCAGGAGCCATTTCTATTTCATTTGTTACAATATTCAGAAATTTTTCAGCCCCAAGGTCAGACCCGAATCCTGCTTCAACTACTGCTATTTCAGAGAGTCTGAGAGCCGAGTCAATTGCAATAACAGAACATGTCCCGTGTGCTATATTGCCAAAAGGTCCTGTATGAATTATCGCGGGTGTCTTTTCAATTGTTTGAACAAGATTTGGAAGTAGTGCATTTTTTAAAAGAGCACCCATGGCTCCCTGAGCTTTTAAGTCCCTTGCAAATACAGCTTCTTTTTTATAGGAAAAACCGATGAGTATATTTGATAACCTTTCTTTTAAATCCCTGTAATCCTTTGAGAGTCCCAGAATTGCCATTATCTCTGAAGCAGGAGTGATAACAAAGGAATCTTCTCTGAGTGGTCCATTTTTCAGAGGGTTTAAACCAACGATGATTTTTCTGAGTGTTCTGTCATTCATATCAATTGTTCTTGGCCACAGAATATTTGATGGGTTTATTCCCAGAGGATTTCCGTTAAAGATTGAAGCGTCAATCATTGCGGATAATAAATTATGAGCAGAAGTAACAGCGTGAAAATCTCCTGTGAAATGAAGATTTATTTCTTCCATAGGAACAACCTGAGCATAACCACCTCCTGTTGCTCCACCTTTTATTCCAAAAACAGGACCAAGAGAAGGTTCCCTGAGCGCCACAATAGAGGTCTTTCCTATTTTCCAGAATCCCATAGAAAGGGAAATAGAAACTGTTGTTTTTCCTTCTCCAAAGGGAGTAGGAGTTATTGCTGTGACAAGCACAAGTTTTCCTTTTCTTTCTTTATTCTTTATATTTTGATATTTTATCTTTGCTTTATATTTTCCATATGGTATCAAATCTTCTTCATTCAGGTTAATTTTTTCACCTATTTCCCTTATATCATCAAGTTTTACAGAACTGGAAATTTCAATATCATTTAACATTTTAATCCCCTCCTTGTTTAATTCCTCTTAATTTTAAAAGTTTTGATGTATTTTTTACAAATGTTTCACTTAAGAGTAGAGTAGAAAAGGAAATAAGTATTTTTTTATAATTTTCTATGGGAAAAAGAAAACTTTTTATACCAGGTCCGACAGAAGTCAGGGAGGAGGTTCTTTCTGCTCAGAAAAAATGGATGATAGGGCACAGGGAAAAGGATTTTTCTGAACTTTATGAAAGAGTTATAACAAAGCTTAAAAAAGTTTTAGATACAGAAAGAGAAGTTATGGTGTTTACCTCCTCCGCAACAGGGGTAATGGAAGGCGCAATCAGGAATCTTGTAAATGAATATGTATTATCCACAGTATGCGGTGCCTTTTCTTCAAGATGGGCTGATATTGCGGAAAGGTGTGATAAAAAAGTAAAGAAAATTGAAGTTGAATGGGGATTTGCCATTAAACCTGAAATGATTGAGAAGGAACTTAAAGAAAATAAATATGAAGCAATTCTTGTAACACATAATGAAACCTCAACAGGTGTAACAAATCCTTTAAGGGAAATCTCCGAGATTGTGAGAAAAGTTTCTCCTGATACTCTTATACTTGTTGATGCAGTGAGTTCAATGGCAGGAATAAAAATTGAGATAGATAAATGGGATATTGATTGTGTCTTCGCAAGCACACAGAAATGCTTTGCATTACCTCCAGGTCTTACAGTCTGTGCTGTGAGTGAAAGAGCACTTGAGAAGGCTAAAAATGTTAAAGGAAGAGGATTCTATTTTGATTTTCTCTTGATGAAAAAATATTATGATGAGAGAAAACAGACTCCTTCAACTCCTGCAATTTCCCTTCTTTATGCAATGGATTATCAGCTTGACAGAATGCTTAAAGAAGGAATGGATGCAAGGTTTGAAAGACATAAAAAAATGGCAGATAGAGTGAGGGAATGGGCTTTAAATAAAGGATTTGAATTATTTCCTGAAAAGGGTTATGAAAGTAATACTGTTACAGTTATTAAGAACAATAAAAACATTGATGTTCAGAAACTTGTTAATGATTTGAAAGAAAAAGGATTTACAATAGCAAATGGATACGGGAAATTAAAAAATATAACTTTCAGAATAGGTCATATGGGAGATTTGACCCTTGAAGAGATTGATGAACTTTTAAAGAATATAGATGAGCTTTTATCGTGAAAAAATACAGAGCTGAAAAGGATTCCCTGGGAAAGGTAAAGGTTCCTTATGATAAATATTATGGAGCACAGACACAGAGAGCTATAGAGAACTTCAGGGTTTCTGATTTTAAATTTCCTTTTGAATTTATTAAAGCCCTATCCCTCATAAAATGGTGTGCTGCTGAAGTGAATTCTGAACTCAAACTCCTTGATAAAAAAATTTCCTCTGCTATTATAAAGGCAGCAAGGGAAATTTATGAGGGGAAATTAAAAGATGAATTTCCCCTTGATATATTTCAGACAGGTTCAGGAACAAGCACAAATATGAATATAAATGAAGTAATAGCAAACAGAGCAAATGAGATTCTGGGTTATGAAAAAGGTAAAAAATATCCCGTTCACCCCAATGATCATGTTAATATGGGACAGTCCTCAAATGATACAGTGCCCTCTGCTATGCAGATTGCCTCAAGAATTTTGCTTGATGAGCTGATTAAAGAGTTAAAGAAATTAAAAGATACCCTTAGAAAAAAGGAAAGAGAGTTTAAAAAGGTTATAAAAACAGGAAGAACCCATCTTCAGGATGCAGTTCCAATGACACTCGGACAGGAGTTTTCAGGATACCGTTCACAGATAGAGAGTAATATAAGAAGAATAAAGGGCACTTTTAAAAGTATGGAAAATTTGCCTCTGGGTGGCACGGCAATAGGAACAGGTGTTAACTCTCATCCTGAATTCGGAAAAAGAATCTGTAGAAAAATATCAGAAAAAACAGGAATTAAATTTAAGGAAGCAAAAAATAAATTTGAATACATTGCTACCAGGGATTGTATGGTGGAGCTTATGGGAGTTTTGAATACACTTGCCGTAAGTTTGATGAAAATATCAAATGATTTGAGATTGCTTTCAAGCGGTCCTATGGCAGGATTTAATGAGATTAGATTGCCCGAGCTCCAGCCCGGAAGTTCAATAATGCCCGGAAAAATAAATCCTGTTATACCTGAGATGATGATTCAGGTATGTGCTTTTGTGAATGGTGCCTGTGTTGCTGTGAGTATAGGAGGTCAGAATGCTCCCCTTGAACTTAATATAATGATGCCTCTGATTGCCTTTCTAACAATTAACTCAGTCAAGATTTTGAAAAATGCAATAGGTTTATTTACTGAAAAATGTATTAAGGGTATAAAGGCAAATAAGGAGATTTGCAAAAAATATGCTGAAATGAGTTTTGCTTTAATAACTCCTCTTGCAAAAAAGATAGGGTATGATAAAGCATCACAAATTGTTTTAGAAGCATATAGAGAAAGAAAAAGTATTAAGGAGATTCTTTTAAGTAAAAAGATAATGAATGAAAAAGAAATAGAGCAGTTTTTAAACCCCTTTAAGATGGTTTAAAAATTTAATCTCCTTCTTTCTTTTATTTGATTTGGCGATAACCTGGGTTTATTTTTTTATATTGTAGTCCTTTAAAGTTCTTATGGAGTGTAGTATATTTATAGGCCACTCTTTTATCAAGTTGTACCCTTTGCACAGGAGGAGGTGATTTTTTTACAAATCTATTATCTTCGTATCCTTTTCTTTTGGCAACTACCCTCCAATCAAAAGTTGCGTTAGAGGTTCCATTATTAAGTTCTATGACCCAGAATCCATCTTTACCTTTCTTAACATAAACTCCGTTACATTCGTCTGTTAATGTTATAAATACCTTCATAGGGTGCTCATCATCAATTGTGACTGTTTCAAGAAAAAGAGGATCAAGTTTTATATAAGCTTTTCCATTCTTGAGCTGTCCTGAACCGAAGTCTTCAAACCAGACTTCCGGAGATTCCATTGCAGCCATTCCCACATAACCTTTGGATGTAGCAACAACTGCATATTTTGTCCCTGATGCACCGAGATCTCCACCACTATACACTCCCCATCCATTGACTTGGTCTTCAGTCCAGCCATACACACCAGCATTACCATTTATTCCATCTGTTATTCCCGTAACCCCTGAACCTGTGCCTACTGTTAGTGATGTAAGACCTGAGACCATTCCGACTCCAAGAACTCCTATTCCTGATGTTCCGTTAAGTCCCCATCCCTGGACTCCATAATAGTTTCCGTTGCCACTTATCCCGCCTCCGTAATTTGTGACTCTATACCATGAAATAGCATTTTCTCCTATAAATACTCCTCCAAAGCCCTGTATATTACTTCCAAATCCATAGACTGCTCCATTTATTTGGTCCGTAGTTCCATATACACCGTTATTAGGGGTTCCAAGAGCTCCCCATCTGTTTCCATCCACACCGTTGTAATTTGTGCCTATAACTCCGTATGCGTCTGTATCCGCAACTCCCACAACTCCATCTCCATTTCCTGACCAATAAACAGATGTTACATTGCTTCCAAGTCCTATAATGCCTGTTCCTAAGGTGTTTGTGTTTATACCCATAACTCCTGCACCTACAGTTGTGTTACCTACACTGGACTCACCATATACTCCAGAGGTTCCTATCCCAAATCCTGAAACTCCTGCTCCTGAAGCATTATCAGAATTTCCCTGGACTCCAGAATATTGGGTTCCTATTAGACCATATATTGTAGAACTATAGGCTGCTTGAAACCTATAGCCACTCGTCGGAATCGCCGATTCATAAACTTTTATCAATTGTGAAGCGTCATCAGCAGGATATAAATATTCTCCTGCATCCATCCATTCACTGGTTCCTGTCTGGTCTGCCTGTGGAACAAATGCTGTTCCATTCCATTTAAGAACATCACCTACCGCGGGTGCAGTAGTTACAGATAAAGGCCATGAATTTAGATATAATGAGCCCTGGACTCTTGTATTTCCGACTACATCAAGTTTATATAAAGGGCTTGATGTCCCAATTCCAACGTTATAATTAGGGAGAGGAGTCACAGAGGTCCATATATTTGTTCCATCTTCAGCCCATCCTCTCTGACCTTCTACCCAGCCCTGTTTTTGAATGCCCTCTTTATTTACCCTTTCCAAATCTTTATTTGCCTTCTGGGGTCCTAAAAATAATACCCCCAGAGCCCCTGCCAATATTAGGTTTTTGAGATTATTCATACCTTAACCTCCTTTTTATTCTGATAATACTAAAATTTTCTTAATAAACGTTTTGTCCTTTACTTTATATTTGACAAAGTATGTGCCAGGTCCGACCCTTTTACCTGATTCATCTACAAGTCCCCAAGATATTTGATAAAATCCGGGTCCTAATTTCTTTTTAATTATCCTTTTTATTTTTCTTCCGCTTATATCCATTATAAGTATTTCTGCTTCACTTTCTTCTTTAAGAGAAAACTTTATTTTTGCATAATTTCTAACAGGATTTGGAGAAATGTTCCATAAATAAAAGTCAAATTTGGGTCTTAATTCTCCTTTAAATTTATCAGATGGGGGTCTCCTTTCTTCTTCCCCTAAAGCTCCATCTGCTATAGCTATGAGATATACATATCCATTTGCATCCGGTCCTGCAGTGTAGAAAGCAGATAAAGCTTTTGAAGTATTATCAAAATCTTTAAATCCTACATTGGAGAGTTTGTTTTTTAATATTGGAATAGTTGAAACTAAATTCCCGTTTCCGTCTCTTAAAACCAAGTTAAAAGTGTAATATCCATCAATATCAGGTCCGGAAACTTGGAATCCTGTAAATGTAGTTCCAGGGCTTCGACTTGCTTTATCTGACTTAATACCATGAAGTTTAAATCCTAATATATCACCTGAATAAGTCGAGAGATCAGTTAATGTTGCCCAACATTTAAGAAACACCCATTCTCCTGACTGATATGTTGTAAATGAGTCAATTCTTAATACAGAGGGAGGTAAGAATTCCTGAACTTCGACTCCTTGTAGATTTACCCTTAAGATGGTATCCTGAAATTGTCCCCATAAAGGGGCTAAAAGGAAAGAGATAGTTAATACTTTCTTCATCTTTTCTTCTCCTTTTTGAAATTTTAGATATTATAATAAATTATAATGAAAAAAATTTATTTTGTCAAGATTCTTAACACCTTTAACTTTCTTTTTCTGTTCAGTAAAATAAAGTATATGCCAGATGTTCTACCCTTTTTGTACACAAAGTTCTTTGTGTTTGTTTCGCGGTAAATTTTTCTTCCCGAAATGTCAAACACTATAATTTCCTCAATGTTTTTATGTGAAGTAATTTTAAACCTTTCATTGAATATATTAGATGAAAATTTTATAATGTTTAAATTGTTATTTCTTTCAAGGATTTTAAGTGGGATGATATTTGTATAAATTGTGAAGGTATCACCAAACTCAGTTCCTTTTCTTTCAAAGAAAAAACTCTCTGAAACTATCTGAGTATCCGGAACTGAAGGAGCTTTAAGTTTTATATCAATGTAAAGATATTGACCGGGTAAAGCATTATAAGATTCTGTTTTCACTCTTCTTTTATCAATAAAGGAGTTTGGATTATAGAAAAGGGATGAATCATTTACAGATTTTAAATATACCAGAGAATCATAGGGAACATATCCATTATTAAAGGCATATATTTTTAAATTAAAAGTATCACATGAGTTAAGTTGAGATGGATAATAGAGGGAAAGAATATTGAAATGGGGATTGTTTGAATCTTCAATGTTTTCAATAATTCTTACATATCCTGAGTGAACCCATCCTTTCTCAAAACTATTTATTTCTCCTATAAAAATTTGAACCCAGTTCCCATAAGTTGAATCTATAACAAAACATTGACCCCTTGAAACCTGTGTTATTATGTTATAGGATGTTGATGGTCCTTCTCTTACATTTAAAAGTGATGCAGTAACTCTTATTGTTTTATTTCCTGTAGAACCTGATAGATACTTTTTATTTATTCCATCACCCCCCTTTACCCATCCATAATAATTTCCTGTTGCAGAGGGGAAATAAATTTTGTAGAATCCATTTTTATATAAAAATGAGACAAGTTTTGAATTATATGTGGCGATTGAAATTATATTTGAATTTGTATCAGGCATGTCATAGATATTTGCTGCTCCCACAGATTCAACTTTTACCACAAAGTGTTTGTCAGGATTTTCCAGCCAGAAATTTTTTCTTATAACATTCCATAAATCATCCTCACTTCTTGCATAACCTAAAGCCCAGCAACCTGCTCCTGCGAGTCCTGAATCAACAGCAAGGGATAATTTAATATCAATTGATACAGAATCATCATACCAGGTTTGATGCCATCCTCCAGAGTAATATCTGTACCAGGGAGTCAAGGAATAGTTATCCCATAATCTTCCATAAGAGGCAGCATTCTGTTTTGCATAGTAAAATATAACCGCTGTTCCTGAGCCTGTTGTATTTGAGCCGATATCAGAGGATACTGTAGGCCAGTCATATCCATAAAAAGGTATCCCCAGGATTAGTTTTTCAGGATTTGCTCCATATTGTTTATAACTTCCAATTGTTTTTGCGACAGAATACTGTCCCCAGAAACTTGATGGAATATTCGGTGCTACGGGTCCTGCGACAGAGGAACCGCTGTAATGAAAGTCATATGCCATTATAAAAAGACCATCAGAATGATTTGATAGATATGCCACATCATAGCCAGGATACCATTCAGGAACAGCTGGAGTTGCAATAAATAATTCCTTTCTACCATCAGGATGATTCAGTATCTCATAGTAAAGGTCATTTATAAATTTATTGAAGCTATCTCTTACAGAACCTGTTACAAATTCAAAATCTATATTAACTCCATCAATTCCATAGTTTGAGATAAATGTTTTTATGTTATTTATTGCATTTAATCTTGCAGTTGAACTGTTGAGAAACTGAGAGACATTTGAGCTTCCAAAAATTATAAATGTCATATGAATTTTTACACCTCTTGAATGAGCATAATTAAGAATTTTGTTAAATCTTGAAAAATAAGGGATGGAGCCAAGATTTCCTGTTGAAGGGTCTATTTCAACAGCAAAATATGCAATATGAGTCAGGAGTTCCATCTGGAAATAATCGTAATATAAAGTATCAACCCAGTAAGGGAGATAGCCATAAAAGGTATGGGTTATTCCTGAGGGTCTGGGTTCCAGAGAAAGCGGTGTTATTTTCTCAGGATATTCTTCAAAAACAGAAGAATTCAGATGTTTTCTATATTCAATCTGATGTATTGATAAACTAAAAACTAATATTAAGTTTATCACAGTTTATTTTAACACATCCGAATATTTTTTTAAAAATGATTCAGTTATTATTGCGCAGGACTCTCCGAGTGGACAGGCAGTCAGTCCTTTTATTTTTAATGGTAATTTTTTTAAAACTCTTATACCTTTTTTAAATTCAACTTCTCTTTTTGAAATTTTTTCAATGGTGTTATAAATTATCCATGTTCCCTCTCTGCAGGGAGTGCATTTTCCGCAGGATTCTTCCTTAAAGAAATGGACTGCTCTTTTTAAAAGATTAAATATTTCATTTCTTTTATCCTCCTTATATCCAAAAACAATTATTGCTCCTGAACCCGCCATTGAGCCCTTTTCTGCAATTGATTCGTAATCATATGGCACATCCAGCTCATCAGGTAACAAAGGAGGAGCAGAAATTCCACCCGGTATTACTCCTGCAAGATGATATTCTTCCCTTATTCCTTCTCCAAGGTCCTCAATTATTTCTCTCAATGTTATTTTACCCTGTTCAATCTCATAAACACCCGGTTTTTTAACTATACCGCTCAATGCAATAAGTCTTGTTCCTGTGCTTTTCGGTGTTCCTATTTTAGCATAATTCTCCGCTCCTATTTCAAAGATAATAGGGATATTTGCAAGGGTTTCTACATTATTTATAACGGTTGGACATCCGAAGAGTCCTTCTGTTGCAGGATAAGGAGGCTTTAATCTCGGAAACCCTTTTTTGCCTTCCATTGACTCCAAAAGAGCAGTTTCTTCACCACATATATAAGCACCGGCTCCCATAAAAATTTTTATTCTATGATTAAATCCGCTTTTTAAAATATTTTCTCCAAGAAATCCCCTTTCTTCTGTCTCATCAATTGCTTTTAACAATTTATCATAAATCCATTTATATTCTTTTCTTAGATAAATAAAAGACCTCTCTGCACCTATTGCATAGGAGGCTATAACCATTCCTTCAATTAAAAGATAGGGTGCGTATAACAGGATATCCCTGTCCTTGAATGTTCCAGGCTCACCTTCATCAGCATTACATACTAAGTATTTCGGTGAATTTGAATTTTTTGGTATAAATGACCATTTTAGGCCTGTTGGAAAACCTGCTCCTCCTCTTCCCCTCAGACCACTTTTTTTTACTTCTTCTATAACTTCATCAGGAGTTATATTATTCTCAAGGATTTTTCTTAAGGATGAAAAACCACCTTTATCTATATAATCATCAATATTTTCAGAGTATTTTTTCTTTATTAATAATCTTTCAGATTTTTTCATTTAATTCTTTTATTTTTTCAATTGTTAGGTTTTTTAAAGGTTTAAAGTCAATGAGACCTGCGGGTGCAGAATCGCATAATCCGATACATTCACATTCCTTGAATTCAAAATTGAGTTCACTTTTGTTCTCTTTTAAAAATTCCATAATTTCTTCTGCTCCGTTTAAAAGACAGGAAAGGTTTGTGCATATATATAAAGTTTTTTTTGACTTTTTTTCTTTACTTAAGAAGTGATAAAAGGTCAGTGTTTCTGTGATTCTGTTTTCTTTTATCTCAAGAATCTCTGATATCTCTTTTATTCTCTCATCTGATATAAAACCTTCCTCATCCTGAATAATATTTAAGACAGGAATAAGTGCCAGATTTTTATTACCCTCATAATAATCAAGAATTTTTTTGATTTTTTCCTTTATGGAATTTTTATTCAATTCTGAGCTCTTCTTCGTCCCAGGTCTCGGATGTTGTTTTTATACCTTTGAGTTTCAGTTTGAATTCATCAGGATTTGTGACATTCTCAAGAGCATCTTCAAGAGTTATCATTCCGTCTTTGTAAAGTCTCATTATTGACTGGTCAAAGGTTTGCATCTTGTATTCATAATATCCTTCTTCAATCGCCTGCGGTATTTCAACAGTCCTTTTCTCATCCATAATCAATTCCCTTATTCTGGGTGTGTTAATAAGAATTTCCACTGCAGGAACTCTGCCCTTTCCATCAGCTCTTGGAATTAATCTTTGAGAGATAACAGCAACAAGGGTTGATGCCAGCATGATTCTTATGTGTTGATGCTGATGAGGAGGATAAAAGGAAATTACCCTGTTAATTGTTTCGGTTGCGTTTAATGTATGAAGTGTGGACATAACAAGATGCCCCGTGTCAGCTGCCTTAATTGCTGTATCCATGGTTGCCTTATCACGTATCTCACCGATTAATATAACATCAGGATCCTGTCTTAATACATATTTAAGTGCTGATGCAAAAGAAGAAGTGTCACTTCCTATTTCTCTCTGGGAAATTATTGATTTTTCATCTTTAAATAAAAATTCAATAGGGTCTTCAATTGTTATAATATGCCTTGCTCTGTTGAGATTTATGTAATTAATCATTGCAGCAAGAGTTGTGGATTTTCCACTTCCTGTTGTTCCTGTAACAAGAATTAACCCTCTGGGATTGAGGCATATATCTTTTAATACAGATGGGAGATTCAGCTCTTCAAATGTTTTTATCTTTGAGGGGATTGCACGCATTGCAATTGCTATACTTCCCCTCTGGATAAAACAGTTCACCCTGAATCTTCCAAGTCCTGGAACTCCTATTGCAAAGTCAAGTTCTTTTCTTGCAAGAAACCTCTTTTGCTGTTCTTCTGTCATTATCACTTTTACAATTTCTGTTAAATCCTTTGGTGTGAGAGGCTCCATTTTTGCCCTTATCAGCTTTCCATGTATTCTATAAACAGGGGGAAGTCCTGCCTTTAAATGAAGGTCTGATGCTTCTTCCTCAATCATCTTCTTTAAAAGGAACTTTAAATTGACAGCCATTTTAAGTTAATTCAATTTTGAATAATTTCTGCCCGTATTCAACGGGCTCTCCATTTTTAACAAGTATTTCTCTGACTATTCCTTCCACGTCCGATTCAATCTCATTCATTATTTTCATTGCTTCTATTATGCATACTACCTGTCCAGGTTTTACGTGTGTCCCAACCTCAACATAAGGGTCAGCATCAGGTGCAGGTGCTCTGTAAAATGTTCCAACAAGAGGAGCTGTTATATAATAAAATTTACCTTCTTCTTCCTTTTTTTCTTCTACAATTTCTTTTTTGGGTTCTTCCTTCTTTACAGTCTGAACCTTTTCTTCTTTTGGAACCTTCGGAACAATTTCAGAAACGTCTATTCCTTTTTTAAGATGAATTTTGAAAAAGGGTTTTTTAATTTCAATTTCAGTAAGTCCCTTTTTCTCCATTAATTCTACTAATTCTTCAATTTTTCTTATATCTTTATCTTTCATGCCCTTTCAATGTATTCACCTGTTCTTGTATCAACCTTTATTTTTTCACCTATTTTTATGTAAAGGGGAACTTTTACAACAAGACCTGTCTCAAGTTTTGCAGGTTTTGATCCACCGGAAGCTGTATCACCCCTTACACCCGGGTCTGTTTCAACAACTTCAAGAACCACAGCAGTCGGTAAAACTATTCCTATTG
>Ga0209426_1000333_pt1 | contig 57520 bp, 55 predicted proteins | sample Deesub1362B_J571_FD_187697 | JGI IMG/M metagenome (GOLD analysis project Ga0209426, IMG submission 187697) | Deep oceanic, basalt-hosted subsurface ecosystem from Juan de Fuca Ridge flank, Pacific Ocean, CORK Borehole 1362B_J2.571 (SPAdes)... ... | reverse complement strand
ATGTCCAGCTCGTTTATCACGACAACATCAAACTCGGGAATTTGCGAAACGCCAGGCACCGATAGGATCATCTGCCTGAGAAGCGATGCTGGTATTGGGGCGAAGGAGAGGATTTTTGGTTTCATTGGCATAGTTAAGCTGAGGAATTATTTGTAATTTTTTTCTTAAGCACTGTATTCTGTAGACAATTTTCGGAAAAACCGTGAATTAAGAATTAAAAAATAAAAATCAAAGTTTAGGCCTTTCATCCTGCCAGGGACTCATATCCTGAAACGCCTTTGAAACTTTCAGCACCCCAGCATCGTCGAATCTCCTACCAATAACCTGCATTCCTACTGGCAACTTCTCTTTCGTAAAACCTGCAGGCAGAGAAGCGGCTGGCTGACCGGTGAAGTTGAAGGGGTACGTGAAGGGCATCCATCCCAGTGGCGTGACTGCTTCACCTGCAATCTCTGACACTCCAATATTTCCAAGCTGGAAAGGTGGGACGGCAGTGGTTGGGGTTATCAGGAAGTCGTAGTTGCTGAATATCTCCCTTAACCCCTTCCACAGCTCTTCCTTCCTTGCTTCTACACCTATGTACTCTCTGTAGGTCAGCGAACCCACCAGCTCCATGAAAGGCAAGAGGAGCGGGTAAGCGATTTGTTTCCACTCTTCGAATTTATCTCCCATAAATGTGGCTACTTCTAGCACAACCTTTGTCACAAGCTCTGATTCAAGGCTTGGAAGGCTGACATCCACTTCCTCTACCTCTGCTCCAGCTTTTTCAAGCTTGAAGGCAGCACTTCTGACGATTTCCTCAACTTCTGGGTCTACAGTAGCATAGCCCAGATTGGGCGAGAAAGCAATGCGTACGCCCTCTATACCCTCATCAATAATTTTGCTGTAGCTTATCTTCTCATCAGGGAGGGAGTATTTGTCCTTGTCGTCTCTGCCCGCTATGATATCCATAAAAAGAGCAGTATCCTCAACGTATCTTGTAAGAACACCTTCTGAGTTCAGACCGACAAATATTGGAAAGGATGGATAGCACGGCACCCTTCCATAGCTTGGTTTCAGACCATACAGTCCGCAAAAGGCTGCAGGGATTCTTATGCTGCCCCCTCCGTCATTTCCAGTTGCAACAGGTATCATGCCTGCTGCTACAGCAGCGGCGCTACCTCCGCTGGAACCTCCAGGAGTTCTGCTCAAATCCCAGGGGTTTTTCGTCTCTCCAAAAAGGGTGTTGTCTGTTATAGGTAGCAAGGCAAGTTCAGGTATGTTGGTTTTCCCGACTACTATCGCTCCAGCTCTCTTCAGCCTTTCCACAATCACTGCATCCTCTTTTGGCACGTAATTCTCGTATAGCTTTGAGCCGTAAGTTGTCCTGATTCCCTTTGTGTCCACATTGTCTTTGACGGCAACGGGCAATCCGTATAATGGTTTGCCATTACTTTCACCCTTCTCAAGCTCTTTCGCTTCTCTGACTGCATTCTCGTTAAGGGTGACAAATGCGTTTATCTCTGGGTTCAGCTCCTTTATCCTTTCCAGAAAAGCCTCCACAACTTCTACAGGTTTCAGCTCTTCACTTCTGATTTTTTCAAGGAGTTCTGCTGTGCTCAACCACCAAAGCTGCATAAAGTCAGTAGGAATTATAATATTTAAGGATTGATGATGAATTTTGCAGGCTTGCCATACTCATGCATGCTCACTCCATTATATACAATGTGTACGCATAATATAATGACAAGCTATTTGAATTTGCTCACGATTAATCATTAGCGAGGGGATTCTATGGGTATTGGCTGGAGTGGAAAAACCCTTTTACAGATGCTTGAAGAATCTGAACAGCTTTTCAGGGAAACAGGACATTATTACGGTATGAAGGAACTTGAGCTTAAAGAGGAGAACCCCTTCAGATGGATGCAAGCCTATGCAAAGATAAGGGGAGCTCTTGTGACTGCGAGGGAGGTTGCAATTCACATCTCGGCATCTCCTATTGTCAGGAGCATTGGTGAACTGGCTTTTGTCCTCTACACTCCTGAGGGAGATGCAATTGCCCATTCCACTGGAATTCTTGTCCATGTGCACACCATGAGTGAGGATATAAAATTCATGATACGAAGCGGGTATGAAGAGGATCCTGGCATAAGAGAGGGGGATATCTTCACGTGTAATGACCCATCCCTTGGCAATGTTCACACCACCGATGTCCACACACTCATCCCGGTCTTTTACGAGGGGGAGCTCATCGCCTGGGTTGGGGGAGTTACCCATGAAATCGATATTGGCGGCGTTGTTCCGGGACACGATATAACCGCTTCGACTTCAAGATTCGAGGATGGATTTTATGTCACAGCGGAGAAAACTGGCGAGAACGATGTCCCAAGGAGAGACTGGAGAATAAGGGCTCAAAGGGGAACAAGAGCCCCACTGTATTTTGATCTGGATGAAAAGTGCAGAGTGGCTGGTGTGTATATGATAAAGCGATTTCTGCTGAGATTTATTGAGGAGGAGGGCATAGATTATTACAAGAAGTTCGTGAGAGAAGTGATAGAACAGGGCAGAAGGGATTTGATTGCAAGGGTAAGGGAGAGGCTAGTTCCGGGGAGATACAGAGCAGCTTCATTCATGGACACTCCATTCTCTAACGAAGCATGGCAACCCACTGCAAGAATGGATCACATAGCCCACCTCCCGGTGGAGATTACCGTAAGCGGTGAAGGAAAGCTCAGGCTGAGCATGGATGGTGCTTCTGCTCCAGTTCCATTCCCTTGGAACTGTAGCGTGGCTGCCATGCAGGGCGGGCTGTGGGTTCAGCTCACCCAGCTTTTAGTCCACAATGCTATAGTGAACGACGGCTCCTACTATGCTGTCGAGCACGAATTTCCGACAGGAACGTGGTGCAATCCCGAAAACCCACTGCTTTCATACCAGTGTCCCTGGTACTACTTAATCCCATCCTATACGGGGATGCAGAGGTGCCTTTCTCGAGGCTTTCTGGCCAGAGGGTACTGGGAGGAAGTGGTTTCTGGCTATGGGATGACAGGTGATGCAACCCAGGGTGGTGGACTGCTGAGCGGTAAGGTTCCGGGTGAGATGGAAGACTTCTACTTCCCCGTTGCCACCTTTGAAATAAGCTGCACAGGCTTGGGAGCCTCAGCAGTAAAGGATGGGCTCGACCACGGTTACGCCATGTGGAATCCAGAGGGGGATATGGGAGATGCTGAGGACTGGGAGAGGATTGAGAGGGGCTTCAGATTTCTGGGAAGGCGGCTGATGCCCAACTCCGCTGGCTACGGGAAGTACAGAGGTGGAACCGGATGGGAGATATTAAGAGTGCTCTTCGGAACAAAGGGCAGCCAGCTCTACTCTCTGAGGGACGGCTACGCCTTTTTCGGCTCAGGCCTATGTGGAGGCTACCCGCCTGGAACAGGATTCAGGCTGCTTGTGCATAACACGGATTTTGAGGAAAGGATAGCTAGAAAGGAGCCATACCCCCTTGGAGATGGCGATCCAGAGAATTCGGAGCTGGAGAAGCTGATAAAGGGGGACGTTATACGGTTGAACTACTCCACCGTCTATCCAAGGGTTTTTGGAGAGGGAGATTTATTCCACTATTTCATCTCTGGTGGTCCGGGCTTCGGAGATCCGCTGGATAGGAGTTACGAGCTCTGCGAGAAGGATGCAAATGATGGAGTTTATACTCCCGATATTCTGGAGAGAGTCTATGGGGTGGTTGTGGAAAAGCGTGGCGACAAGTGGGTTGTCAATGTGGAGGAGTCGGAGAAGAAAAGGGAGGAGATACGGAAGAGGAGAGCAGAGCGATCCATGAGCTTTCAGGAGTTCTGGGAATACGAAAGAAAGAAGATTACCGAAGGAGAGCTGAAGGAGCACGTTAAGAGGATGTACAGAGAGAGTCTGAGCCTTTCAAAGAGCTGGGCGTCGGAATTCAGGAAGTTCTGGAAACTGCCGGAGGACTTCATGATCTAGGGGGTGGTCTGAATGGTGAGGTTTGACATTCTGGCTGTTGATACGGGCGGAACCATGACAGACACGTTCCTGATTGATAGAGATGGCGGTTTTCTTATCGGAAAAGCCCAGACAACCCCTGAAAGAGAGTATGAAGGGATACTGAACTCGCTAGACGATGCATTGCGGCATTCAAAGGTGGATGTGGATGTTGGAGAGGTTATAGGTCAGATAAGAGCCTTTGTTTATACTGGAACCATCATGCTCAACAGAATTGTTGAGAGGAAAGGGCTGTATCCAATAGGCGTTATCACCACAGCAGGATTTGAAGATACACTGCGATTTGGAAGGGGGAAGCAAAGCTGGGTTGAGCTGCCGTACAGCGAAAGGCTCCATGCCGTCAGCCACTTCTATCCTGACCCCATTGTTGAGAGGGAATACGTGGTTGGTGTGAGGGAGAGAGTCCTTCCAACCGGATACGAGATGATTCCTCTTTACGAGGAAGAGGTAAAGAGTGCTGTGGAATATCTGCTGGACAAAGGCGTCAAGGCCATTGCGGTCTGTCTGCTCTTTTCCTTCGCAAACCCGGAGCATGAGGTGATGGTAGAGAAGATAGCCAGAGAGGTTATGGCAGAGAAGGGCAGGGAAGTGCCAGTTTTCCTTTCTCACAGAATCAATCCGTTGCTGGGTGAGCTTGGCAGAATGAATACTACAATCCTCCAGATTTACGCTGCAGAACCTTCAAGGCAGCAACTCAAAATGATGGACGAGGTCTTTAAGGATAAGGGAATGAAGGCTCCGCTGAGGATTCTGACATCTTATGGCACCACTGTCTCTCCCGACCACGAGAAGCTCATTATGACCGTTACATCCGGCCCTACAGGCGGGTTGCTGGGCTCAAAATATCTTGGCAGCGCTTACGGATTCGATTACATTGTTGGAACCGACATTGGTGGCACAAGCTTCGATGTGGGACTCATTACAGCAGGCCAGTATGTGCTAAAGATGGAGTCCACCATAAACAGATTCCTTGTCAACATTCCGATGATTGCCCTCGACTCCATTGGGGCTGGAACAGGAAGTTATGTGCGCCTCGATCCAGCAACGAAGAGGGTTCAGATAGGGCCTGACAGCGCGTCCTTCAGAGTTGGAGTTTCTTGGAGAGAGGGAGGAGTTGAAACAGTCACAATCAACGATGCCCTGCTGGTGCTGGGTTATCTTGATCCGGACTACTTCCTTGGCGGTGATTTGAAGTTGGATAAAAAGAGGGCTGAGGAGCTTTTTGAGGAGCAGATTTCAAGGCCGCTTAACGTAGATCTTCATGAGGCTGCTGAGGGTTGTGTTGAGCTGGTAAGCTTAGATATGAGGATGTACCTTAATGCCATGATAGTTGGAACCGGACACGCTCCAGAAAACTACCATCTGATAAGCTATGGTGGCGGAGGGCCAATTCTGACTGCCAGATACACCTCTGGGCTGAACTTCAGGGGAATCCTTGTTCCATCTTGGGCTGCAGCCTTCTCAGCATTCGGAGCGGCAACAGCAGATTACGGAATAAGGCATGACCTTTCAACAGAGCTCTACATAGCTCCAGATGGCAGCATGAACGAACTCGTATCCCTCATGCTGAATCAGGGGTGGGAGGAGCTAAGAAAGATGATGGAAATCGAGCTGAAGGGTGAGAGAATAGAGCCTGAAGATGTCTTGTTCAAGCCTGCAGTGAGAATGATGTACTTCGGGATGCTGGATGACCTGGAGGTGCCAGTTCTTGAATTCCCGATTGATGCTGAGGGTGTGGCTGCAATAGTTGACTCGTATGAGGAGATGTTTGAGAAGATATATGCAAGGGGTGCCAAGAGTCCGGAGGCCGGATACCTGATCACTAGGATAATTCTCTCCTGCGTCTATCCAACAGCCAAGCCAAAACTGCCTGAAGAGGAAAAATCGTCTGAAGAGCCACCTGAAGAAGCCTGCAAGAAGGAGAGGGAGATGTACTATTCAGGAAAGTGGCATGAAGCCAATGTTTTTGAAATGGATTTGCTGAAGGCGGGGAATGTGATCGAAGGTGCCGCGATAATTGAAGCTCCTTCAACCACCTTCGTCGTTCCTCCAGGGTACACAGCCTATCTTGACACCCACAGAGTTTTCTGGTTGCGTTCTGACTCAAACGGGAGGTGATGATTGTGGAGAATGAAGAACTCATCAAGAACCTTATAGATGGGAAATTAACTCACGAGGAGCTTTACAGAATAATAAGCGGTGATAAGGACCCGGGGAGATTCAAGCTGATGCTAAAGGTTCTTCAGGAAAGGGTTGGCTGGGATGAGAAGATCATTCTTCCAGTATCTGACAGGCTTTTCATCGTTTGCAAGGACGGGAAACCGGTGGTTAAGTGTTCATGTGGCTTCGAATTTGGAGATTACAGAGAGAACTGGAAGTTGAAAGCTAGGATTTATGTCAGGGATAATGAGGAGGCAATGAAAGAGATCTACAAGGAATATCTTGGTGCAAACCCTGAATGGACTGAGCTCAGGGAGTACTACTGCCCCAGATGCTATGCTCTGCTGGAGGTTGAAGCAGTTCCTGCCGGCTATCCAGTCATCTTTGATTTTCTGCCGGACATCAAGACCTTTTATCAGGAATGGCTGGGTGAAGAGCTGCCATGCGAGGATCTGGAGTTCAAGGACTTGAGCTGGGAATATCTATCTAAGATCATAGGTGGGAGAGGAGATTGATACTGAGTTGGTTTAGCTCCGAGCTTTGAGCTCTTATTATTTTTATTTCGAGATATTGCAGTTGAATCCATCGAGGGTAAAATGTTTTAACTTATCTGACAATTCAGTGTAATGGGTTTGGGATTTCTTAAAAAGAAGAAAAATGAGGTAATTACTCTCGAAGAAGCGAAAATAAGGGTTTTAAATGAGATTGAAGCAGCTGAAAAAGATCTTGAAGTCTTTGTTTCTAAAAAACGTCCAGAATTGGAAAATGCAGTTGGGAACCTTGTATATCTGCTTGAAAATTTTGATTCCAAAGAATTACATCCGAGGCTTAAAAATCCAGCACAGAATTTTGTTTCAGTAATGCTGAACCTATGGAGGGATGTCGGCGATTTAAGCGGTGCTACGCTTTTTGATGAAGTGTCAAAAAGGCTGGAGAAGGTAGCTGTCATGAAAGTTAAGCACTTCAGGATACTTTTTGGAGTGAACCCACCGGAAATTGACCAGATTGATGAGTGTTTGAGAGATATTGCGAGCATTATCGGAGCTGTTGAGGCCAGGAAGAAAGAGCTGAAGTTTGATGATTTAAGGGGGACGCTGAGACTAATTGAGAGGCTAAAAGAACTTGTGAAGGAAAGAGGGGCTATAGCAATGAGATCAAAGGAAATAATTTCGCAGATTGAGAGTTTGAAGCTAGAAGAGGGAAAGGATAAAAGCGAATCAGAGGAGGACGAGCACCTCACCAACCTTAAATGGGAGGAGGAGCGAATAGATGCAGAAATCTGTAAAAAAGAGGCTGAACTTCATAGGAAGATTGCATATGCCAGAAAACCCCTTAAGATGTATGCCCACATGGTGGGTAGCAGAATAAACTTAGATTCGCACCATTTTCTGGATAATAGGGATGAAATTAGATCGCTGGCATCTGGGGCAGCTTCTGAAATTCTGAAAGGTAATATAAAGCTAAAAGAGAAGAGACTGGAGGCGGTCATCGACTCCCTGAACGAAATAGCAAGTGGGAAATTGAAGAAAGAGCTTGAGACAATTAAAGAGCTGAAGAAGCAACTTGCAGACATCAGGAGCCAAATGAAGAAAGTTCGAACAGTAGATAACGGTAATCAGACTGCTAAAAGGCAGAAAGCCCTCAGGAAGAAACTCATGTCAATGGATGAAATGAAAAGAAGTGTTGATAGGGAACTGATGGAAATCAAGGAAGTGCTGGAAAACAGGCTATCTGAACTCCTGGAGAAGTCTGTGAAGCTGTCAATATGAGCTGGTAAGAGATGTAAAGTGTAATAGGTCATAAGTAGCCCCGAAAATATAGGTAAGGCGGACCCGCCGGGATTTGAACCCGGGATCCCCGGCTTAGAAGGCCGGTGCTTTATCCATGCTAAGCCACGGGCCCAGCGAGATTATACAGATTGCCAGCATCATCAGAGGGCAGTGTGGTGTTTATGAAGTTTATGGTGCATGTAGTAATGTTGCGTCCTTATCCTTTCCATCCTGCCGTTCCTCCGTTCCTGAGCTTCACCTCTAGGTCAGAGTTTATCCGGCAGCTGGCAATCACGAAACCCTGAAAAATAGTAAGTGAGCCTTAAAAGTATGGGGGCTAAAGATGAGATAGACCCGATAGACCTCTCCTGAGTTCAATAAGCAAAATCCACCACAATAAAGCTTAAAGAGGTAAACAGCCTATTGGTGAAATGTATCGAATTTTTATTGAACCCGGTATCGACGAGGAGAAGATCCTCAAGGCACTCAAAGTGCTTCCAGGATATTTTAAATTCGAATTTAAGGACTGGTCGGATCTGGATTACTCAGTATATGAAGAGGGAGACTGGAAGGGTTTCATAATGCCCTCAAAAGTGGGGGACATAGCCATATTTGACGGAATAAAACACGAAGCCAGATTTGGAGGGGGAACCATTTCCAACAGATGTGGCATAGCCGTCTTCGGAGGAGAAAGCATTTTTGAGCTTGGTTTGAGAATCTGGCATGAATTGCTCCATGCTAAGGGGATGCCAGCAGATAGTATGCTTGGCAATCTGGAATTTATAGGATGGATGGATGCTGCTCAGAAATTATCATTCACTGTGAGCAGAATCCTCAGAAAGAATAAGCTGGCCCACAGCAGCAAGTGGCAGGTGTTATATTATCACTTCTTGACTCAGAAATTACTGGAAGGTGATTAAACAGGAAGTCAGGATATTAAAGCCATAAAATAGCCAAGCTAATTCTTCAAATTAATCCCGTATATATTCCTGTATCAACCCCCGAACCTTCTCAAAGTCGTCAGAATTATCGAAGTAAAGCTCCCGAAGCTTTCCCCCTTCTAATCTAATCACAAGATTTTCTTCGTCATATTCTACTTTCTTGACTTCTCTGAGATCAACGCTTTTTCCCACAGTGAATATTCTGCCTCCATCTTCCCAGTAAACTCTGGGCTTTCTAAGTAGGAGGCTGGCCAGGAAGAGGTATGCGAGTATGAATGCTCCAAGAGCAAACTTCCCCCTGTCGGGATCAACTGAGACCTTCCAGATTCCGGCAGCAAGTCCGGGGATAAGGATGAATGAAAGAAGCAGCATATACTTTCGCCTTGCAACCGGATTTCTGTAGGGGCGATAACTCCAGATCACGTTCCAGCCCTCCAATCACTTAAGTACCTCTTCTGCTCCTCTGTCAGAGCGTCTATCTTTATACCCATCGCTTCCAGCTTCAGCCTTGCAACCATTCTGTCTAGCTCGTCTGGCAGTCTGTAAACACTGTTTTCCAGCTTTTCGTGATTTTCAGCTATATATTTCACTGCCAGCGCCTGATCGGCGAAGCTCATATCCATAACTTCTACAGGATGCCCGTCTCCGGCAACGAGATTCACCAATCTTCCTTCTGCCAGCAGATAAAGCCTTTTATCTCCCAGATCGTACTCTATGACATTATTTCTTATCTCTCTCTTATTTCTGGCAATCCTTTCAAGCTCCTCAACATCTATTTCCACATTGAAGTGCCCGGAATTGGCTAGAATTGCGCCATCCTTCATTAGCCTGAAGTGTTCTGCCCTTATGACATCCCTGTTGCCAGTGGCTGTAACAAAGATATCTCCCAATTTAGCTGCTTCTTCCATGGACACCACATCAAACCCATCCATTACCGCTTCCAGAGCTCTTATTTCATCAACTTCTGTGACGATCACCCTGGCTCCAAGTCCTCTTGCCCTCATGGCAATTCCCCTGCCGCACCATCCGTAGCCTGCAACAACAACAGTTTTGCCTGCTACCAGAAGATTTGTAGCCCTCATTATTCCATCCCAGGTGGATTGCCCAGTGCCGTAGCGGTTATCGAAAAGAAACTTGGTATAGGCATCGTTTACGGCTATAACAGGGAATTTCAAAACACCTTCCTTTTCCATGGCTCTGAGCCTGATAATCCCGGTTGTTGTCTCCTCGCTGGCTCCCCATATTCTGTCCGCCAGCTCGCTCCTCTCACCATGAAGGAGGAAGATGAGGTCAGCACCATCGTCAATTACAATGTCTGGCTTAATGTCCAGCACGTTGTTGAGGGCTTTGTAATATTCCTCCCTGTCCACACCTCTTCTGGCAAAACAGGCAATTCCCATGTCCCGAAGAGCTTCAGCAACGTCATCCTGAGTTGATAGGGGGTTACATCCGGTGATGGCTACCTCTGCACCACCATCTATGAGAGTTTTAACCAGAACTGCCGTTTTTGCCTCAACATGCAGAGCCATGCCAACTTTTACACCCTCCAGTGGCCTCTCTTTTTTGAACGTCTCTCTTATCTTCTCGAGAACCTTCATGTGCTTCTCTGCCCACTGAATCTTTGCATAGCCTGAGTCTTTATCGTGCATACCTTGTCATCACTTGAGGGTTATTTAACTTCATCGTGCTGGCTGATTTTGGTTCACACCAACCACTCAAAGCCATCGTGAAGTTTAACTACAATGGGGGGTAGCAGCATGTATGAAGGAGTGCCTGAAAATTATTCATGATAGGGTTTCTATAAGAAGTTTCAAGCCCGACGCAATCAATGATGAACTTCTGACAGAAATTCTTAAAGCAGGGAATGCTGCCCCCTCCGCCGGAAATCTCCAGGCGAGGGACTTTGTGGTGGTGAGGAGTGAGGAGAAGAAGCTTCAGCTGGCCAAAGCAGCTTTGAACCAAATGTTCATCGCTGAGGCTCCAGTTGTGGTTGTTGTATGTGCTAACTATCCTAGGAGCATGAGAGTGTACGGAGAGAGGGGCAGACTTTATGCAGAGCAGGACGCAACAGCAGCAGTTCAGAACATGCTCCTAGCAGCACACGCGTTAGGACTTGGAAGCGTCTGGGTGGGGGCTTTTGTTGAGCCCGAAGTCTCTAAGATACTATCGCTGCCAGATTATGTGAGGCCCCTTGCAATTCTCCCTATCGGATATCCTGCTGAGTCGCCGAGGCCGAGAAGAAGGTATCCTATAGAAGAACTCACTCATTATGAGAGTTGGTAATAAAAGTAATAGAGTAATTACGCTTCTGACAGATTTCGGCGACTTCTACCCGGGAGTGATGAAAGGAGTCATGCTCAGCCTGACCGATGCCACAATCGTTGACATCTCTCATTCCATAGAACCACAGAACGTGATGCAGGGTGCTTTTTTACTTTACCATTCTTACAGATTTTTCAGGAACTTCGGGAAAGCTGTTCACGTTGCTGTAGTCGATCCAGGTGTTGGAACTAGCAGAAAAGCTCTGGTGATTGAGGCTGGGGAGCATGTATTTGTGGGGCCTGACAACGGAATACTCTACCCATCAGCCAGCAGGGAGGGAATTGAGAGTGTATGGATAATTGATGAATCAAAAACATCTGCTTTCACCAGAGAACTTTCCAGTACTTTCCACGGCAGAGATGTTTTCGCTCCTACTGCAGCTTTTGCTGTAGAGGAGAGAATTGAGGAGGTCGCTACACCATATAATGGCGAGATTCAGAAGATTGACCTCTTTAAGGTAAATGTAGCAGATTCTGATGAAATTGAGGCTGAAGTCATTTTTGTGGACAGATTCGGTAACCTAATCACTAACATCAAAAGAGAAGTGGTGGAAGAGCTGGATGCAAAAGCTTTTTACATTTCCGGAACAGAATTTCCCTTGGTGGCGAGCTACAGTGACGTCGAACTCGGGCAGCCTCTTGCCATTATCGGAAGTTTTGGCACTCTTGAGCTTAGCGTTAGGAATGGTAGTGCTTCGCAGCTATTTGGTGTGTCATCAGGAAAGATAAAACTGGGGTGGAGGTAGTGTTTTCTGATAGAATTCTTGCCAAGATGGCGGAAGCCCTTAACAAGCATTTGCCAAAAAAGAGCAGAAACCTTGAAGAGATGCTTAAGGAAGAGTTCCCAACCATCAGGGCGAGGGATGGTGAGGAGTATCTGATAGAAAGAGATGAGCTGGAGTTCATAGCCGAGTATGTGGAAGAATTTGACAGAAAAAACTTCAGCATCCCAATAATACTGGAAATGGTTGGCATTGGAAGCGAAACTGTTGTGATCGTCAGGAACAAGCTCCATGCTGAGTTCATACGTAAAGCTTTCGGCTTTGACAGGCGGGGAAAGGAAGGGCTGATGCTCTATACATACGAAATGCGGGAAGTGCGAAGGAGGCTCAGAACAGCAACGCAGGTCATGTTTAGAGTTGTGGAATGATGTAAGGATGATGTGGTATAAATCCAAACAGGGGTGGTATTCTGGATATTGAAGAAATTCTCCGAACAGCCCTCAAACTTGAGGAGAAAGCAATAGAATTCTATTCAAATATGGCAAAGAAGAGCGATGATCCCGAGGTAAAGGAATTGCTTGAACTGCTGATTTCTCAGGAAGAAGAACATAAGAAACTGATTTCTGACAGACTTAAGGCCATTGAATTCCTGAAAAAGCGGTAGGAATCAGGTAGAGGGTTAGCAGGGCAAGAAGGACAAGTATGGTGGTTGTGAAGACTTTTCTGGTAAGTTTCCCCTTCTCAAAAGCTCCTGCTATTGCTTTTGTATAGTAAACAACGGAAGATGTGAATACTGTTAGAGTTATAAACTTCAGCAGGACAGGCGTTGCTGCTAGCAAGTTTCCCATGAAATACTCCCAGCTTTTCAGGGTGTAGTAGAAGACTGCCACGAACTCAATGACAATAGCAGCGGCCTGAAGCGCTGAAGTTCTTTTCTGTATTTCCACATTCTGAGCGGAAGCTTGACTGAGGCTTTTCTGAATTTCTGCGAACTCCCTGTTCCGAATCACATCTAGCCTGATTTTAACTAGGTTAAGGACGTCCCTCACCCCCTCGACGGTCTGGGAAATACTCGATTCCACATATCTCAAATAGCTCAACCTGTCCTGAAGACTCTGTAACTCCAGATTTACAGATTTTATTTTGGGGAAATAGAGTCTTGCCACGTATTCTGCTTTGTTTAAGGACTCCAATATCTCTTCATTGTGATCTCTAAAACGAACAAGCTTGGTGAACAGATCCGCCTGAATTGATGAAAGCTCTGATACCACAGCTTCTAGATCAGGTATTGAATCGCTGGATTTTACATGGGCAGATAACTCTGTCACTCTCCTTGTCACAACCTTTTCCTTGTTGTTGAGTTCTTTTGCAACAGTTTCATTATTACTTATTAGCAGAAAGGCTCTTGCCAGATGGATGTCAAAAACTGGAAATGCGGAGTAAAAGAAATCCTCATCAAACTGGCAGATTACATAAATTGTGTTCTTTGAGAATTTTATCTTTCCTAGGGTAAAATCCTCATAAACTTTGTAACCTTCAGCTTCAGGAATTTCAACCCTTTCATCAAAAATAATCACTGTTTTCTTGAGCACGTCAGTTTCTGGCAGATCAACATCTGCTGCGGCAATGAACTCGATCCCACCCATCTTACCGATTATCCCGTACTCTGATCTTGCCAGTATCTCAACATCTTCTAGTCTCTCCATGGTAATCTTGAAATCCTTTACCCTGTCTCCGAGAATCTCAGAATAGTCCCTCCCGGAGGGGAAGTAGATGTATTCTATTTTCACAGATAAAAGCTGATTTAAACAAAGATAAGTTTTACCGATTTGGCGTGATTCGACTGAATTTGCAAAATCAGTAATCGGCCAAATTAAAACCAGCACTCCGATAAGGTTAAAAGAAGTTCATCCCACGTTTAATTATGAGTTCGAAGCTGGAAAATCTTTACTGTGCCAGATGCGGCAGTGAGTTTGACATAAATATCAGGCGAACCACGGGTTACAGCGGGCCGTTACACCTTCCAAACCTCTTCTGCCCCTTCTGCGGTACTAGGAGAGTTACGAAAAAGCAAGGCATGTTCTTCAAAATAGAGCTTTGAAAGCTTAGTTATGAGTGTCGAAGAGCTGATAATTCGCAGAATTAAGGAGAAGGGTCCGATAACTTTCAGAGAGTTCATGGAAGAGGCGCTTTACGGGAAGAGGGGATACTATACAACCATGTCTGTGTTTGAAGAGGATTACATAACTGCTTCCCGATTCGCAGACGTTTTTGGAGAAGCTCTGAGCATCGCTATTGCAGACATGCTTGAAAAGTGTGGTGGAGATACGGTTGTAGAATTTGGTGCTGGAGATGGCAGAATTGCATATGAAATTGCCAGAAGGCTTGATGCTCACTACATTGCAGTAGATAGAAGCGAGAAAATGCGAAGGAGGGCTAAAGAGAGGTTGAGAAAGCTGGATAATGCTGAGGTTGTGGAGGCGTTTGATGGGAAAGTGAGGGGGGTCATTTTCTCTAATGAATTCTTTGATGCTCTGCCTTTTCACTTGGTTGTGAAATTGAAATCCAGTTTTAGAGAGGTTTACGTTGACTACAGTGAAAATAGAGGCTTTGTGGAAGTTCTTGGTGAACTCTCCACTAATGAGCTTGAAAATTACTTCAGACGTCTTGGAGTTGAACTTGATGAGGGTTTTAGAGCAGAGGTCTGCCTTGATGCTGTAAAATACCTCAGGAAGTTCTCTGAGATTCTAGATAAAGGTTACGTCCTGACGATTGACTATGGATTTCCTTCGGAGATGCTTTATGTGGGTGAGAGGAGAGATGGGACTCTGGTTTGCTATTCGAAGAATGCGGTAAGCTACAATCCGTACGAGGACGTTGGAAGGAAGGATATAACCCACCACGTGAACTTCTCAACTCTCATGGAATTCGGCAGAGATTTTGGCTTGGAAACAGTTGGCTTCACCAATCAGCTCTACTTCCTTTTGAGCACTCTGGAATGTAGGGATGATCTGATTGCTGACTTCGAAACTGCATCAAAATTCAAGTATCTTGCCTTCAGAATGGGAGGCTTCAAGGTTCTGGTGCAGGGGAAGGGAGTTGAAACATCTGGACTGAGATGCCTGAAGTATGTCCCGAGATTCGGATTCTGGAGTAAGTATGGGAGTGAGTACGATCTAGAAATGGAGTCAGACCTAACAAGATCACAGGGTCTTGAGAGCCTCAAGTAAAAGCTCAGGATCGTATCGCTTCATTATAATCCTCGTTCTTCCTTTTCTGCCTGTTGGAGCATATATGAGGTCTATTAGCCTCAGATTCTCCAGTTTCTCCACCATCTCGTAAAATTTTGTGTAGCCGAGTTTGTGCTTTCCAGAGAATAGCTCGTAAAGTTCTCCTGTTTGTAGATCATCACTTCTATATATGATCTCCAGCAGTTCTCTCTCAAATTCGTTCAAAGCACCGATGCTTTTTTTCAGATATATGATTCTGCTCTTTCCACAAACATTCTCCACATCCTGAACTTCCAACTTTCTGCTTCCTCTTCTCTCCGCTTCTATCCCCGAAAGCTTGAGCAGGTAGATGCCCAATCGCAAATCACCACTCTCATTTGTGAGGTCCACTATTTTCTGAAAGGCTTCTTCTGTGACTACACCTGGATAAAATCCCAACTCGATTCTCTTCCGCAGAATGTCTTCAATTTCATCTCTGCCGTAGAGGGGAAACATTATCTCATCATAGTGGAATATGCTCCCCACTCTCTCATCCAGCTTTGCAGAAAGCTTCATGTCAGTGGCAACTCCAATAACACCAACTTTAACCCCTTCCACCTCCTCATGGGCTTTAAGGATCGCATACAAAACTTCGTTCATGATTTTGTCATCCAATAGCATGTTTATGTCATCCAGAGCAACCACAAGAACCTTCTTTTCCTCAACAACTTTGTTCATGATCTTGTAGTATATCTTCTGAAACGGTGTGCCGAATGATGGAGGAGAAAAGCCGACAACCTGTTCAAAAATCCTGATAAAGACCTGCTGTTTAGTGTTGATGATCTGGCAGTTGACGTAAACTGGGACTACCTGCTGGTACTCTTCCAGCTCTTTCAGGACGAGTTTCACTGCTGTGGTCTTCCCTGTTCCTGGAGGGCCAAGACAGAGTGTGTGGACTGGAGCTACCCCCCTTGTTGCCGGGCTGAGGTTAGCAGCAAGGCGAGAAAGTTGAGGCTCTCTGTGAAGATATTCTTCTGGCAAGTAATCTGGATCAAAAACCTCAGGATTCCTGAACAGGGTTTCATCCCAGGCAAGAAACTTCATTTCATCAGAACTTGGTTTTCATTCCTCTTATATCTTGGCCTAACCCAGTATAGCCACATTAATCACCGCACTACTTCAACCCTTTAGCATGGCTGACGATGTGGCGCAGAGTTGAGACAATTATGGGCAGAGCTGTTTTTACAGCATTTTTTGAGCCGGGGAGACAGAATACTGCTTTATCCTCCACTATTCCTGCAGCAGCCCTGGTAAGAATGGAGTTATAGCCGATATCATCATAACTGAGCCTCCTGAAAAGCTCGCCAAAGCCAGGTATTTCTTTTTTGAAAAGTGGTGTTACCGCTTCGATGGTAATATCTTTTGGGCTCAATCCCGTCCCACCTGTGAGGATAACCGTCTCACATCTTTCCAGCATTTCTAGGAGTTTGTCTACTATTTTTCCTTCATCGTCAGGAACTAAAGCGTAATCCACGACGTTATAGAACTTTGAAAGTTCATCTCTCAGTGTTTTGCCAGATTCATCATCTATTATGTCCAAAGCATGCAAACCCTCCACATCTCCATACCTCTGCCAGCGGGATGTGGAGATGGTTATTATTCCAATAGAGATATTAATATCGGCTTCGTGGCTCATCCAAACCACCTCTCAAGAGTCATCTGGCTGCTCTTCAGACCCTCTTTAAGCCTTTCCACAGCCTTCTCAACTCTGTCTCTGCTGAAGTCGTGCTCTTCACATAAAAATTCTATTATTTTTTCCTCATCAGGCTTTCCAAACTTCAGCTGGTAATCATCGCTTACCGGGGGGTTGAGGAAAAACTTCCTTATCTCTTCAATCATCTCCTGCTCCACTTTGAGTGCTTTGAGGGCCTTGAAAACGTCGCCGTAGGTCTTGATGTATTTCAGGGCTTTTTTAACGCCCACACCTCTCACCCCTTCATTGTAATCCGTTCCTACCAGAAGCGCTATATCAACCAATTGTTCTCTTGTTATTCCAAGCTTTTTCAGGTTGTGAGCTAAATCGATTTTCTCAGGTTTTACATCCACATAAACGTTCTTTCCCGGAAGCTTTCTTTTGCCAGTGATGGCTAAGTTCCTTGCAAGATGGGGACTACCGAAAAGGAGAGAATCATAATCTTGGCTTGCGGCAAACTCAGCATCACCCTTGGACGCCATATATGCGGCCTGAGCTTCACCTTCACTTGGGGCTTGAACGACAGGTATGCCCATGTATCCGAGCAACTCCTTGGATGACTGGAGTATGTAATCATCAACCCTAGCAGCTGCTTGTGCGTATTTCTTTGCATAAACTTCTCCTCTCTCCAAAGCTTCTTTCCACTTTTCTTCATATTCTGCTCTTCTTTCAGCCCTCTCCTCTATCTCAGCCTTCTTGAATTCTGGTGGCTCTCCATCGAAGACAAAAACTGGTTTGAGCCCCAGCTCTACCATGTTGGAGATTCTGTATAATATACCTGAGAGATGAGAGGTAATTCTTCCCTGAGAGTCTTTTAAGGGCGTTCCATCGGGCTGTCTTATGATGGAAATGAATTGGTATAGGGTATTGAGGGCATCTATCGCTGTAATCTTTCCTGAGAAATATTCAAGGTCAACTTCTTCTTTTTCAAACAGCTCCCCGATGTCTGCACCCATGGTAGGAATTACGTACTCGGCAGTTAAAAATGAATCGCTGGGATTAGTGAAAATTTTTTAAACACAGCCGCCTATACGTTAATAATTCTTTTTCATTCTGATTTTGAGGGGGTGACTCCCATGAAGGCTCCTGAGAAGGCTGTTGTTTTAGCAGCCGGTATCGGGAAGCGAATGGGAGTTGTACCGAAACCATTGCTGAAAGTTGGTGGACGTGAGATCATCTGGAGGAATATGAAACTCCTTGAGAAGTATGGAGTTAGGGAGTTTGTGGTGGTTATTAACGAGGGCTTCAAGGATCAGTTGTTGAGCTTTCTGGAAAGGGAAGGATTTAGGTTCAGGTATGTGGTTAACTCAGACCCTGATCGGGGAAATGGCTATTCGCTCTATCTGACAAGTGATTTCGTAGATGAGGAATTCGTTTTGGTGATGGGTGATCATGTTTACGAGGAGGAGTTCATCAAAGAGGCCATAGGTAAGAAAGGGTTGATAGGAGACAAAAATCCCACATTCGTTGATATTGATGAAGCGACGAAGGTTAAGGTGAAGGACGGTAGGGTGGAAAGAATAGGTAAGAGTTTGAAGAAGTTTGATTGCATCGATACAGGCTTCTTTATCCTTACACCAGAGATTTTCAGGTATGCTGAAGATATTGTTTCTGAAAAGTATGAAGTTTCTCTTTCAGAGATAATGGAAAGGGCGAAGGTGGAGGTAAGCTTTGTTTCTCGCTATTTCTGGATGGATGTTGATACAAAGGAAGAACTCAGGAGGGCAAACCGGGAGATTGTTAGGAGAAGTATAAAGGCTTCGGAAGACGGAATGGTTTCAAGGCACATCAACAGAAAAATTTCAACCCGGATAACTGAGAGGGTTGTTGGCAACATAACGCCGAATCAGGCAACCTTAATCAGCTTTTTGGCTGGTATAGTCTCCTTTCTGATGATTTTCATCTCAAAACCTGTTGCCGGTATTATTCTCCAGATATCTTCCATACTGGATGGCATAGATGGCGAGATAGCCAGAGTAAGGATGATGAGCAGCCCTTACGGGGGCTGGATAGATTCAATACTGGACAGAATAGTGGACTTTCTTTTTCTGTTGGGTTTAGCTGTCACCACACCTCTCGACACCACTGGCTGGCTACTCTTCGCTTTAGCTGCTTTCGGAAGTGTGATGGTGAGCTATACTTCGGAGAGGTACAGAGGTGCTTTTGGAAGGAGTATTTTTCAGGATTATCCTCAGCTTAGACGTTTGCCGGGGAAGAGGGATGAGAGGATATTTGTGACGATGATCGCTCTCTTTTTAGGTGCGGTAGTGGAGTTATTCGCATTACTTGCTACTCTAACTATTTTCAGGGTGGTTGTTACCCTTGCCGCCGTCTCCAGAAAGGCCTAAAAAGTCAAAGAATCTTAGCGATAGATTCTCTTCTCAATTCTCTCCAGCCTTTCATCCAGTAGCTTGATTCTCTTCTCAAATCTTGTGTCCAGTCTTTCTTCCAGATCATCTGAATTGACTGCGATTGCCCTCTTTAAACTTTCAAACTCCTCTTTCATCCTCATCATTCTTGACTCAAGGCTGATAATGAGGGCTCCAAGGGAGATTGTCAGGAGGAAGGCGAAGAATATCACGCCTGCATCCACGTTATCGTAGAGAGAGAGCCATTTGTACGTAAGCATGATTGCAGAAAAAGCCATTACTGCGACTATGAAAATATCCCTCGCCTCCATAGGCTACACCTAGGATTAACTGGTAAAAAAAGTATATATGTTTTTTGATAAAATAATGCTGGATGGAGATACCATAAAGAACAGGGGGTCTTTTCTCGAAATCATTCTCATCTGAACAACACTATAGGCAGGTTTGATTGCTTAAGACTTGATTTTAAGGTAGTTGAGGCAGGAAGGCTGTAGAAGAAATGAATTCACGAAACAACACTCGGTGGGATGTGGGGCAAAAAGTTTATTATCTGTTCTCATAAGCAGTGACTGCTCAAGTGTTAACTGAGCCGAGGTAGCCTAGCTGGTTGGGGCGCCTGACTCATAATCAGGAGGTCGGGGGTTCAAATCCCCCCCTCGGCACTGGATTTTTTGTTCGAATCTTCTTACTTTCGCACCACTCTCTTTCTTTAAATACCCTATTTTTGTAAACGGGGACGATTGCTTTGATTGACTTTAATGTATTATAAACGCTTTACAAGACATCTTAATCATCTCATAGAGTCCAACATACTTAAAAGAACGAAGGAGATGCTGATTGAGTTTCTAGAGAATGCTTTTAATGACTATGATATTTACATAATCTCATGGGTTAGAGTATAGTATTTAGACTATTATCATAAAGATATCATAAAGAAGTTCTCTTGAAAAATATAATAATTCATTTACAAAGCTATTTGCGTTAACATCCTCATCCTAGGAACTCGTTAACCACAATCACTTCGCAGGAAACCAATTTATAACGACTTTGACATCATCTGTAATCATGAAGTGTCAGATCAATCCGGAAAGTAAAGGGAATTTCGACCTCGAAGAAATCATTTCCAAGCTTGAAGGATTGAGAACGAGGGTGATATATGATTCTCCATATGCTATGAAAAGCTTGCTGTTCTGCTATATCCTCCCACACTTCTCATCCAAGAACCTCTACATAGCTGTTTATTCAGATACGATGTGCCGGAACTTCGAGAAAACATACCAGTCAATAGCTAGAGTCTCCCCTGATGTGGCAAAGCTTCTAGATAAATCCAAGGTTATAAAGATCGGGATGAGGGAAGACATAGCCTACGGAAAGCTATGCGAACTCATATACCCTGACTCCGACTGGTTCGAGGACTTTGTAAATACTCTAATGAAGCTGGATGATGACGATTTCCTGCTTTTTCATGGCTTCTCCATGATACCTTTGATGTATGGGCCTTCTGCTTTGAGGTTCATCCAGAAGACCCTTGACTCTCTGCCTGAAGACATAACGCTGGTGGTAAAGCAGGCTAAGGGTATATATGACGGTAGAACGGAGAGTCTGATAAAGGCTTTCTACGATGTGGTTCTTAAGGTTGAGCGGTGTGAGGAGATAATTGAGTTCGACGAGACTTATGAAATTGGGATAGATCACAGCATTATAATTGATGTCAGACCAAGGTCGGGGAGATTCAAGGTCGGGGAAGATGGGAAGCTTGTGATGATTTAGCAGTTATAACGATGCAATGAGTTCATGGCCCTTTAAACTTCAGCTCACTGAGAATCCCACTCATATCATGACCAATCTTTAACAATGCCTCGTTAACGGATTTCAAGCTTTTCGCAATATATGTCACTGCACACGCCTCATCATCTCTCAAAAACATCCTACATTCCTCCGACTGGCACGTGTCCCTCGTGAATGGACAAAACATTTGCTACTCACCTCCAATAATTTTGGGATTTATACATATATATTATTTTCTTCAATTTGTTGAAAATAGGTGGGTAATTTTTGAGTCAGTCAATTAGGTCTTGCCAAGATAAGAGAATAAACTCTATACAGTTCCAAAGCTCAATTAGTCAAGGTAGGTATGGATTCGATAATTACCTGTTATTTTTCGAAACTTCAATGAACTGATGAAGGAAAAAGTTGGGCTTCAAAGCCGTACTTCTCATGCTAAAAAGAAATGAGGATTTTTGCCTCATTAAATTATTATATTTTTATGTTAAATTGCTAGCTTAATCCAGCCTCGTAAAACAGCTCTATAAGATACTGATCCAGAAAAATTAGCAACAACATCATTCTTACGTCATTAATTAATATCACATTTATAATTTCCAAATTTTTAATGAATCCTAGATAATTAAAAATAATTTTTTGAGATTATTGTCTATTTTAATTTTATAGTTTTAGAAACAAAAAATTAGATTAATCAGATTAAAAGCACAGATCAAAAAAATTATATAAATGATGATGATAGTCGTATTTATGACTATTTCGTTGATTCATAGACTATTACTCCCACTTGGGCTAATACTTACATCTATCTCGTTGATTTCTCTTAGCATAATTCTGGATAGCGATGAGGCTAGGGAATTTACCAATGAAAGGGTTGGAACAGCTAGACGTCGTGGAATCCTTCTTCTTGGATCCATATTGTTTGTTAATTTATCTGGCGCTGCCCTTTTTTGGATGAAGAATGACTTTACAAAACTACTAATGCTTGCAAGTACTGTAATACTCGGTGTAGTCTTGATTTATATTGAAACTTTTACATCAATTACTTTTATAAAAAATGATTATTATCCAAAGCTTACGAAAGATCTCATAAATGTAGTCTTGTATATATCAGTCCTTTGGCTAATCCTCGACAAGTTAAAAATTTCTTGGACAGTGATAGGAGTTATTTCTTCGATCTTAATCCTTTCTATCCTTTACTTCGCAGTAATGATTGAGAAGTACCTCCGCATAGCCTCAAGAATTGTTGTCCCAGTAAACCTCTTTTTCCTAACGTTAGGTACTAGGCTTTTCTCCGCGATGATGGGTCTCCACCTAGCAGCATTCGGACACTCTGAAGGAGCATTCAGGGGGTTTATAGCTATCAGCTACCTCGTCCTCTCAGTCTCTCTATGGTACACTTTGAGGGAGATAAGGGAGTTGGTGAAGGTTGGGTGATAGGTGGTTGTAAGTTCAGAAAGATGTAGAAGTTCAGGATATAGCCCACTTTGCTAGTTTGTGGATTTTATTGCAATGAGTTTTAAAGAATCAACATCTTTTTTCTGCCACATCATTGCCAGAAAGTCTGACAGGAAACTTTAAAATAAATGTAGCTGGATAGTGCTGCCTAATCTTGGAGCCTCGCAGGTATTTGACGGGATTTCGAGCAACTTGCCAATCTTTTTTGGTTCTCCTTCTGTTCTTTACCAAGTAAACCCTGAACGCTGGCTCTCTCATGACTTTCTTGCTCATGAGCTCGTCTAGGAAGTTCCGATTGAGGCTAGTTAAGGCAAAGATATAGTTCTCCCTCCCGTCCTCTCTGAAGGGAGAACCCGACAGCATATCCGGTTATTCCAACAAATGGCGTTTCAGACCATGACTGGAGGCTGGATATCAAGGACATGAGAGCATGTGGATATACTGTGCATCTCCACGTTAGAGATAGAACAATCGTTAACAGTGGCCACATCAGCTGGCACAGTAATGACTATGTGGATTTCTACCTGAAAGAGGCAGGAGATGAGAAGAAGAAAAAGTGAACAAGAGTATTCATTCTTTTTTATTTCCTCTATTTTTTGTATTATTGCAGATTGGTTTTTAGTGAGGATTTTGAGATCTTAAAAGATTAGAAGAGAAGATTAATAAAGAATTGCGCAGAATTTGAAACGTGAGTGAGGAACTGGAAAAACTGATTCGAAATCTCAAAAAAGACTTCAGAGAATTTGCTGCCGAATGTATAGGAATATTACTATATGGTTCCTATGCTAAGGGAGAGAATACGAAAAGAAGTGACGTTGATGTTTGCATTGTCAGACCATCAAAACAGACTGTTAACAGGATTCTCAACAGGCTGGGCGGGAAGTATGATATCAGGGTCTTTGAGGAACTTCCTCTGTATGTCCGCATTGATATCGTTAGAAGTCACGTCAGAATCTATGCCAAGGATGAGATTGATTTTTACTTCTACAAGCAGATGAGAATGTGGAAAGACATGGAGCACAGAATAAAAGAGAATTCGTTCAGGAATGTAGAAGAAAAACTCAGGATCAGAAGGAGGTGGCTCAGTGAGAAAAAAAAGATACTTGGAAAAGCTAGAATGGGTGGAGAAAGAGATTAACTTTTTGTCCGAGCACTCAATTGGACACTCAATGTATGATGAGGTTGAAAGAAGGGCAGTTCTCTATTCGATCCTAACGGCTGTGGAGGCTGTTATGGATATAGCAGCCATGCTTGTAAAGGATGCTGGCTTGGAGGTAGAGGATGACTATACAAACATATCTAAGCTTGTGGGGGAAGGAGTCATAAGCGAAGAAGAAGGCGATATGTTGAGGAGATTCAATGGTCTGAGAAATGCTGTAGCTCACCACTACAACCACCTAGATCTCAGAAGAGTTGAAGAAGCCCTTGATTTTGTTGATGAGCTGTACAGAATTGCTGTTAAGCTTGTAAAAACCGCTGAGAGTCTTTTGAAATGATTAGCATTTCTTGAGCAATATAGAATTATTAGTCTTGATTAAATTAAGTGAGTTAAAAAATTTAGATCAGATCAACAGTTATGGTATTTCCGTTCAAAACATCCTCTTCGCTCACTTCAACTGTCTTCACTACATCTCCGGCTCTTATCTGATATGGTTTTGCCTTCACCGGATACTTGGAGTTTTGAGCGTATGGGACGGTAATCTCGTAATGTCCATCTTTAACCTCTGCCCAGTTTTCGTAAACGAACACTCTTCCCTGATTTGTAACAATCTTTGCTTTGATGTGTACTTTATCGACCCCATCTTGTACTCTGCCAGTGATCTTTGCCCCCTTCACGTACTCAAATATCTTGACATAGCCAGTGAATGTAGTGTCCACGGGATTGAAGCCGAATTTCGAAGCATAAAGCTGGTTGAATAGATTGCGGTATATGAGCTCCTGAAAGCCCGAAAACGTGTTGGCTGATGAGGCGCTTTCATATATCAGCCTGTAGTGCTGTAGACCCTTGGTATCAAGGATGTGCAGCTTTGCTTCTAGAGTCCTGAAATAGTTCTCTGATGGGAGATTTAGAGTCTGGACGCCTATAACATTCGGGGGTATCATGCGTGGGTTGAAAGCAACTCCAACCCTGCCGTCTGGCAGGTGATAGATGTAACCCAGTCCTGCATAGTAGACTTGGCCAGCTTTTTCCAGCGTCCCTTCTGCCCATGTCGCCATTGCGTAGAACTTGCCCGTGGCCATTTCCACATCACTTATAACGAATTTCACCCCGAGCTTATCAGCTATCTTATCAGCGTAGCTTTCATTGAAGGCAGTGAAGAACGGTGCAGCTCCGGGTACATTGTTGTACTTATTCCCTATCCCCTGCTGGAATGGATTTGCGTTGGGTATGCGATGAGCTATTGCAGTAATCCAGTGTCCGTAGTCCCACCAGCTCATCACACCATAAGTCCCTTCAGGGTAGTAGGGATAGGGCTCACCCAGCCTTTCAGGAGGCTTGTAAAGCTGGTAATAGAATTCATCGTACATCTCTTTGCCGGGCGTATTCTCCCGCATCCAGGTTAAAGCTTCATACCACTGCTTGTTTATACCTCCTGCAGAATATTTGGAGTAGAAATTTGCTTGGTTAAATGTGGGGTAGAAAAGAATGATGAGGATGAGCAATCCGGCCATAAAGTTAGTATTGCCAACTTTTCGCATCGTCTTTCTATCGTTGTTGACTGCTGCGCTGATGAATCTGTAGAAGCCAAGCCTTTCGAGGATTGCATTGGCCATTGCTGCTGCGAAAACGGCTGAAACAACTCCGAAGTAGTAGGCGAAGCGGTTTTGCCCTGACAATGCTATAAGCATAGCTATGCCCCAGATCAAAACTAAAAGATATGGGCTTTTACGCTCCTTCAGTAGTTTATAGGCGGTGTATATCATGCCAGGAATCGCAAAGAAGAAGGTTATGCTGAAGTTGTTCCAAGCTGGCTCAAGGCTGAACATGCCGCCCATGGTGAAGAAGGGCTGGACCTCTGCAATGGTTAAGGCGCCGCCTTTGGGCTGCACCACACCAACAATTCGCTTGAGCAGGAGGAAGAAATCAGGAGATATCGCAGCAATTCCGCCGATAATGACTGCGGCTGAAATAATCACCGTTGCCGGGAATGCGTAATCTTCCTTAATACCAAGTTTTGCATAAATTCCTTGGATCTCAAGTCTTTCAATTAGTTGAAATATCATAACTACTAAGGCTGAGCCTAGGATTATGAAGAGCTGGAATGGTGAATAGTAAATGGTGTTTAACTTTGGATATATGAATGCAAATGGCAGGTATAGGAGTGCGGCAACTCCGAACATTATTGCGGAGATGTATGTGAGGTTTTCTGTTTTAGCATTCAACCATTTTTTGAAGAGGTAGATAAGGAAGGCGTAGATTACAACCATCAAAGCAACGATGAAGCCCGGAGCCCAGGTGTCGAGGTATAACCCTAAAGCAATGCCGGTTGAGATGGGGTAAATTAGGCTCTTTTTATCCCTGATGTTCTCCCCACGACTTCTACCACCCCACTTGTTTACAGAGGCGGCAAACAGTGCCAGAACCGAGGTCATCCAGAAAACTTCCCAGATGTGGTGGTCGTTGAAGCTCAGAACGCTTCTCGCCATCAGCTGTCCGGGGATTAGTACGATGAGCAGTGAAGCTATTACTCCAGCCTTTTTGTCAAACACTTCTTTCGCGAGCAAATATGTCGGCAGAGCAAGCAGAGCTCCGCCAATTGCCGGGATAAATACCACTACTGACCTGATGGATGCCGGGTCAGTAGATCTAGTTATAAGGGAAATCAGAGCACTGAAATAGACTAGAAAGGGGCCGAAGTGAATGTAGGTGCCATAAGGATATTTCGTGAAGGCATCAAACCACAGCCTGTTCGGAAAGTTGTGTAAAGCTGAATCAATAAGCCTGAAATAATACCAAGGATCGTTACCGCTAAGCCTTGCCCCTTCCATCCACGGCACAAAAACAAGATTCCACGGGTTAGCAATTTTGAGGTACAACCCTACAATGACTGCCAAAGCTATGAAAAACAGATGCCAGCGCTCTTTGATTTCCCCCGTCATTGGAATGCCTTGTAGTTAGTTGGATTTAAATTTTTTTATGCTTATACTCTTTAGCTTCTTCAAAAAGTTTTTTGCAGTTTTCAAAGACGAATTCAGAACTTTCCGAGGACATTCTAGCATCCTCTTCTACATAAAGCTCATCGGGAGGTAAAGAAAGTTCCTCGTCGCCATACATGTTCGGTTCACTTTCTCTTTTGAGCATTCTTGAGATAGATGCCATTCATCTACGTTTTCTTGAGACCACTGGGACAATGTTTCTTGTCCCTCCTCAAGATAGGTCCAACATTTATGAAATTTTGGTGGTTGAACACCGATAACTCTCAACGAGGCTTTTAAAGCAAGTTCAACAGCTTCCTGACGCTGCCTTATGACATATGGATAACTTCCACTCTTCAAAGCCTCGTTCGATGCTTTAGCGCCGCTTCAGCTTACTTTAAATAAAGATTATGAATATGGCAAAATTGTCCAATCCTTATCCACCTCTCCAAATCTGTAGTCTGCTTTGAGTTCTCAGTGCTATTTTTTACTAATCCTTACTTTTCTGGCTCCCAATCTCTTTAAATCCGTCCTTATTCTTTCCAGAATTTTTTTGAAAAGGTCATTTTGGTCATAAATTATTACTGCGTTATCGACCATGTCCAGAAACAGCGGAGATACTTTATGCCCCCTTCGGGAGTTTTTATTAAAGGAGAGTGGTTATGTAGTAGCTATAATCAACTAGCACATCAATAAATCCTTCAAGCTCTTTTCGATTTCTGCAAAATTCCATCTGTCTCTTGAGTTTGCTCTTTGGCAACGAGTCTATAATCAAGAGCAAGTCCATCGTTGGTGGGTTGTTGAATAATTTAAAGTTTATTATGCAACAAGCTATTCAACAAATCTACCCATTTCAGAGCTATGTTCTCCCACTTAAACTCGTCAGGAAGTGGATAATGTCTTCTTTCATTAAATATCTCTACCAAAGCATCTCTTATTGATCTGGAGTCTTCAGTTTTAACAAACTTCGTTCCAGCATAATTGCCGAGGGACTCTGAGAGACCACCGACCTTGGTCGCTATCACCGGTAAGCCAAAAGTCATAGCGATGTGAGCGACACCGCTCTGTGAGGCTCTTGTATATGGTAGAACAACAACATCAGCAGCTGAGAAATACAGCGATATTTCGTCATCCGGAACGTATCTGTTCACCAGTGTGATTTTCTCTGAGTAAATCGATTTCTCGGCAAGTACTGCAGATTCCCTATCCTCCCAAGTTTCGCCCACTATTAGCAACCTTGAATTACTTACTACTTCTTTTGACAACATTTCAAAAGCTTTTATAAGATATTTAACACCTTTATAAGGTCTCAAAAGACCAAAGAACAGTATAACAAAATCCTCATCAATTCCGAGAATTTTTTTGGCCTCTTCTTTGTCAAGCTTTGGATAGTGATCGTATATTCCGTGAGGAATAATGGTAATTTTTTTATCAAGAATAGAATAAATACTCGAAACTAACTTTGAATCTGCACTTGAGTGAACAACATAATGCGTTGCGAACTTTCTTATCAGTCTGCCCATAACTCTCGAATAAACTCTTATGGGAAGTATGGAGTTCTCCAGCGGATCAACAACCTCATGAAACTCGATAATTATTGGAATGTTTGCAGAAAGTTTATTCATCAGCTCTAAAGCAAGATACATATGTGACACGCTTGATGTCCACCACTGCATAACTATTGCGTCGCATTGGTTTGCTATACTGTAAGCCTTGGACCATGTTAAGGGGTTGTACCAATCAAGGATCTCATACACATCCATATTTCTATTGAACTCGAGGTCTGTTAGTCCCTTCCCAACTCTTTTCCACCCTGGAAATAGCCTTTTCGGCAGCATATGCCTAAAAAGCACCGCTTTAACTTCAGCGTGGTCAGATAATGCGTTGGAAAGGCGAATGGTGTAATAACTCACTCCTGAGAGAAATCTTTTTGATGGTCCAAATATGGCGATTTTCACAATTTGCTTCGATATTTTAATGTTAAAATAAGTTTATGCTCGAAAACTCTGAGCTCAGTGGATGGTCTACTAACTAATCTTTTTAAATGGTGAATGCTGAAATTCTAATCTATGAATAAAAATATCCTACTGATAGTGATCGACAGCCTTAGATTAGACTACTCTACAAATCTAAAATCCATCCTGAAGAAATACGGGTTTAAGCAACTAAATTTTGCAATAACCACTGCACCTTGGACAATTCCAGCACAGCCTCTATGCTCACTGGTTTATGCCTAAGCGAGCACGGAGCACACGAAAGCAGAAACAGAAAAGTTGGAGAGATAGAGTTTAAAGTTAAGGACACCCTCGTTAACGATTTAAGGAAAAGAAGTTACAAGTCTTATCTGTATACAGCCAACGCATTTTTAACAGAAATGTTTGGCTTTAATGATTTCGATTATATATACTTCAACAGCAACGTTCCAATAAAATATTTCTCAGATCGGACGAGCTATGATATCTTACAGAGGATCAAAAAACAGATTTCGGAAAACCTTTTTTCATATATATAAACATAGTGGAACTCCATTAACCTTACAAATCTGACAACACTAAAACAGAATATGAAAAATAGCTAAATTAATTGATTAAAAAGTTTGAGAGACTGCTTGATACCCTAAAAAGTAAAAACATATTAGATAAATCATTAATTATAATCACCAGCGATTATAGACAGTTGCTTGGCGAAATAGAGCGATTTGGTCACGGAACATTCTTGGATGATGGGCTGATAAATGTCCCATATGTTTATAAGAGTCCCTGAGCCGTGGCAACATATGCTACATGAAACAAACTATGATGACGGATATATAAGCCATGCAAACCTGAGAAGATTTCTAATAAACTTTGTTGATGGCAAGCTAAATATAAGGTTGCCCTATTCCAATCCTGTATTTGCAGAACCTTCGGATCATTTTCTAACAAAGGTTAAACATCCCGAATTCGAGAGACATCGAATTGCAGTATTATTACAAAGGATATAAAAGGTATGTAACACAGAAACCGAAGAATTCAAAGAAATTAAATGCAAGAACAATACCGCAAATGAGATCCAAGCCGAACTGGAACGCGCAGTTAAAGAGTTTTTGCAGAGAATTAAACAAAAAAGAAGAAAGTTAGAGGAAACAATTATCAAAGAAAAAATAGCCACGCTCAAAAAACCTGGCAAAATATAATGACTTACACAGTGTTGAAGTAAATTTATATAACCGGGATCATGCTACAATGACTAGCATGAAGGGCATAGCAGTGATAACAGTAAACTGGAATAACTTTGAAGACACATACGAGCTACTTAAGAGCCTAAAGAACGTTCCAGAGATTGGAGACATTGCAGATGTTATAGTCGTTGACAATAACTCAAACGATGGTTCTGGCCACAGACTGAAAGAGCATTTTCCAGAGTTTAAATTCATATTTTCAAAGAGGAATCTCGGCTATGGGGGCGGAATAAACCTTGCTCTCTCCAGATATATGGATGACTATGATTATTTTTACATAATGAATAATGACACAACAGTAACTCGTGAGCTCCTCTCATCAATTATGCATGCAATAAAGAGTGATGTTTTCGACATATTCGGGCCCATAATTCTCTATCATGAGTCAGACGTAATATGGTTTGGAGGAGGCAAAATCAGCAGTTTTGGGTACACCAAGCATATGTTCAAAGGCAAGAAGTACAGCAGTATCAGAAGCAAACTGCCAGAATACTACCCTACAGATTTTGTAACGGGATGTGCAATGATAGTTAAGAGGGAAGTGTTTGAAAATTTCGGGTTATTTGATGAGAACTTTTTCATGTATGGTGAGGATTCAGACCTCTGTCTGAGAGCGAGAAAAGCAGGATACAGGGTTGGCATGATAAACTCTGCTGCCGTTTATCATAAGGTCTCGAAAAGTGCTGGAGCCAGTGCAAAAGACGAACTGGCATTTTCTAAACTACAAGCATACTACTATGCGAGAAACAACATGCTTCTGGCTAAAAAGCACTTTTCTGGATTTAGCAGGCTCGTTTACGTTGGCGGCTACCTTTTTACATCTACTCCGTATTTCATCTTGCACATGCTCGCAGGTGGAAGTATCGAAAGTGTCTTCAGCTATTTCAAAGGTCTGTCCGACGGGTTGAGAATTACTTTGTAAGGGCTGTATCCGAGGAATCTTTCAAGCTCTTCGCAGATCTCTCGTTCAAGGATACAGTCTTTCCATTGATCCACGACGAGGGCGATGAATTTTGTGTCTTTCCGCTTAAGCATTAAAGTAGACGCCAATAGGGATGTCATAATCAGAGACAACAAAAAATTTGGTAAAGCTGGGATTAACCAGCGAATTTTGTGATATTTTAAAAATATAGAAAACTGGTTTTTCTTCTAAAATAAATTTAATAAATTTTAGAAAAATTGAACTTTAATCCACCATCGCCAGAAATGGCTCTGGCATGGTATACTTTCGTATTCAGAGCCAGATAAGACATGAAGCCGCTTAGCCTGAGTTTAAATCCTAGGTCGACGTCCTCAAATATGTAAAAGAACCTGCTGTCAAACAAATGTTTCTCCAAAAATTCACTTAAACAGTGCACGGGCGGCACATGCGCCAAATACCTCGAAAACATTCAAACTACATCGCTCAGGGAACTCTTCGCCGATGTCAGAGTCGACAATTTTATCGAATTTCGATATCTCAATTCCAAGACTGTCTATTGTTTTTTACTTGGATCCTTTTTGATCAGGACTGACTGAACAGATCCAACCTTTTCACCTGTTTCGGCAACCCTAACGAGTTCATCCAGAAATTTTGGCTCCACGACGGTATCGTTGTTCAGCAAAAGAATGGATGGCCAATTAGATAAAGTGATTCGAGACACGTTATTGTATCCTTTCAGCCGTTCCAGTTGAGGATTATGATTGAAACCATCGGGTAATTCATACTATGTCCTACATAATCCATAAAGCAAAACCTTAAAAGATTACCACAGGGTTAGATGCAACTTAGGTGATCCTAAATGCAAAAGGTCCTAATAATAGGCTTAGACGGGGCAACTTGGGACATTTTAATGCCTTTAATTAAAGAAGAAAAGCTTCCAACGTTAGAAAAATTAGTTAAAAACGGGTGTTATGGGGAACTGGAATCTACCATTCCTCCGGTTACAGGAGGTGCATGGTTATCCTTAGCTACCGGCAAAACTCCCGGAAAAACTGGTATCATAGACTTTTTAAATAGAAAGAACAAATCACCTAAACTATATCCTACATCCTCCGCAGATTTTAAAGATCACTCTTTTTGGGATTATTTAAGCAAAGCAAGCAAAAAAGTTGGCATTTTTAACTACCCAATGTTATTTCCTCCGTACAAAGTGAGCGGATTCATGATTTCGGGTCTAGGGTCTTCTCCAGATGATAATATCTCATATCCACAATCTTTGAAAGAGGAGTTAGAACAAGTTGCAGGAAAATATGAGATCTATGTTAATTATCACAATAAGAAATATGAAAATTTAGATTTGTTTATAAAAGATATATATGAATTTCTAGATAAGTTTGAAAAGTGGGTCTACTACATAGTTAAGAACAAGAAATGGGATGTTCTCTTCTTAGTTTTTTCCGTAACAGACTGGATGCATCACATATTTTGGAGACACGTAGATGAAAGTCATCCGTTATACGATCCAAGAACTTCTCCAGAATATAAAGAGAAATTTATAGAATTTTGGAAAAGAATAGGCGAGATAATAGGGAATATATTACAAATGATACCGGAGAATACAATTATTTTTCTTGTCTCGGATCATGGATTTGGTCCTAATGATCAAACATTCAATCTAGCGAAATGGCTTCTTATGAAAGGATATTTAGTTAAGAAAAGAAATATTAAAAAAATTTTTAAAAAATATTTATACACAACTGCTACAATAATAGCAAATACACCTATTAGAAAGTGTTTCCCTGGCAAGACTCAGAAAACTATTGGAAGTGTACTAAGAACAACCATAATAGATGAAATAGACTTCGAAAAGAGCAAGGCCTACTGCTTAGGACATACAATTCCCTTTGGGGCTATTTACATAAATGCGAGCAACGAGATTGAGAGGGTGGAAATAAAATCCAAGTTAATACAAGACCTAATGAGTATAAGCGAGGATATCAAAAAAGAAGTTGAAGTGCAAGTATATGAGCCAAGAAAACTATACCTTGGGAAGAAAGTTGACTTCTTACCAGATATAATACTCACAATCAACAACTGGAGATGCGTTATAATAGAGGATAACTTTGATAGACCCTTATTTGAAGAAAAACCATTTTCAACAAGACACACTGGTTCACATAGACTCAACGGGCTTTTCCTTGCTTATGGTCCAGGAATTAAGAGAGGTCAAGAAGTTGATGCTAAAATCTACGACATCGCCCCAACAATCCTCCACATTTTTGGCCTACCAATACCCAACGACATGGATGGAGGAGTTTTGATGGAAATTTTTGAAGAAGATTCGGAATTTGCAAAAAGAAAACCAAAATATGTTGATCCAAGCTATTATGAGAAAAAACAAGAAGGTGAAAAGCTCAAAAAAATCATTAAAAGCCTAAAACTGAAAGGTAAAGTTTAAGGGATGTCATGTAATTTAAAATGTACAGCAACTTCGGAGGCTTGGATAATGATGGATGAAGACATCATCAGGAATCATTTAGCTAGGATCAGATGGCTTAAATTTAGTAAAAAATTAGACAATGTATTTTCTACTTATGAACTTCTTACTGCTCCAGTAATAGAACTGTACCATAAGGTCAGAAGAGGAATAAACTCTAAAGAAAAAATTAGTATAAAATTGAAAAATGTTATTGCTCCATGTGCACTTGTTCTTTGGAGTATTTGTATTTCTCCATTTATTTACAAATTTGCTAGAAAATATCCTAACGTTTCTACGGTTAAGGATCTTGAGGCGGAACATTATATCTTTGTGGCAGTTCTCACATCGACTCATCCAAGCTTATATGATTCAATTGCAAAAATTGTTAAGAAATTAGATAACATGGGAAATCAGGTACTTTTATTAACAAATAGCAGTGTTTACAAAGAAAAGTGCAGAGAACTAACGAGCTTGAAAAATTCTACATGTATACTTTTAGATTATGAATTGAAAAGTCTAAGGTTGGTAGAGTACTTAAAGGCAAGAAAAAACTCTAAACGACAGCTTAGACAAGCTTTAAATTGCATAAATGATGAGATAATAAGAAAAATGTTTAGAAAATATCAAGATTATTTGGAATTGTTTTTAATGTTCGAGAATCTTTGTGAGGTGGTATACTCAGAATTATTCAGCAAGATAAAACCAAATGCAATCATTGCCAATGGTTTCTCAGGAGCACTTCTTAAAGTTGCAAAAAATATGAAAATCAAAAGAATAATGATACAACACGGCACTCAGTGGGGAGATGACACTCCTGGTGTGACTCCTGATGTGGATGAGCTCATTATTTGGGGAGAATTTTGGAAAGAAAACTTCAGTAAAAAAATGTCTCCTAAAGCAAAGTTAGTTCCTCTGGGCTGTCCCAGATTCGACGAAATTGTAAAATGGAGAAATCTCAAAAGGAACAGCTCATTTTACAATAAATTGGAAATCGATAAAAACAAGACGACTATAGTCTTTCTATCTAACTCACATGGATTCAGGAGCAAGAAATTCTGGATAGAGATATTTAAAGGGTTAGAAGAGCTAGTGAGGAAATATGATGATAAAATTAATCTTATAATTAAACTCCATCCCCAAGAAGGTAAAGAATTGTACTTACAAACATTAAATAATACTACTTTTAATAAAATAAAATTTATTAAGAATGATGTGCATTTGTATGAGTTGTTCGTACATACGGATATAGCTATTACTGCAGGTTCTACTGCAATGCTTGAAGCCATAGCGTTTGATATACCAGTAATTCAGGTTAACTTCACTAATGACCCAGAAATTATTGATTTTTACAAATATGGTGGAGGTATTATAATTAGGAATAAAAGGGAGTTCATTTCAACAATCTTCAAACTTATTTATGATGAAAACTTTAAAATGCAGGTAATTGAAAGACAAAGAAAATTCCTTAGAACTTGTTTAGCAAACTTAGGGCATGCAACAGATAAAGTCGTCGAGTATATACTTAATTAAAGGAAAAGTGAGGAGGATGCGAGTAAGCAAATTTAAGAAAATCATTGCAATTATCCCTGCTCGTGGTGGTTCTAAAGGAGTTCTAAGAAAAAATATAAAACTTCTTGCTGGGAAGCCTTTGATAGCTTACTCTATAGAGCAAGCTAAAAAATCAAAGTACGTTTCTAGAGTTATTGTCTCCACCGAAGATGGGGAAATTTATAAAATAGCAAGAGAGTGGAGTGCCGAAGTAATAAAACGTCCCCAAGAGTTGGCTAAAGATAACACCCCCACTATAGACGCTATTTTACACGTTCTAGACTCTTTAAGAAAAGAAGAAAAATATATCCCAGATGTTGTAGTTCTTCTACAACCCACTTCACCTCTTAGAACAAGTAAAGATATAGATGATGCAATAAAACTCTTCATAAATTGTCAAAATTGTTTATCTTTGGTTAGTGTTACTGAGTTTGATCACTCACCGTTTTGGTCACTGAAAATTGAAAATAGCTATCTATCTCCTATGTTTGACGCAGAATACTTCAAGATGAGAAGGCAAGAATTGCCCAAAGCATATAAACCCAATGGGGCGATATTTATATCGACCCCTGAAGTTTTATACAAATATAAGACATTCTACACTCCAAAAATGGTGGCGTATATAATGCCTCAAGAAAGAAGCGTTGATATTGATACTGAATTTGACTTTCTATTGGCTGAGTTTTTGATTAATAAATTAAAATCTGGTGAATATCATGAAGGAAATAAAGATTGGATGCAGAAATATTGGAAATAATGAACCTGCATTTATAATTGCGGAAGCTGGAGTTAACCATAATGGAGATATTGAACTAGCTAAAAAGCTCGTAGATATTGCAATTGAAGCTGGTGCAGATGCAATAAAGTTTCAAACTTTCAAAGCTGAGAGTGTAGTTACAAAAGATGCTCCAAAAGCTGACTATCAAGTTAAAAACACAAAATCAAATGAATCTCAATATGACATGATAAAAAAACTTGAACTTAGCGAAGATGAATTTAGGGAACTATATAAGTACACAGGAAAAAGTGGGATAATATTTCTATCGACACCATTTGATTTCGAAAGTGCAGACTTCCTCGAAGAGTTAGGAGTTTCTGCGTTCAAGATATCTTCAACAGATCTGACTAACTTGCCATTCTTAGAGTATATAGCAGAAAAAGGAAAACCAATAATCCTCTCTACTGGAATGGGGACTCTAGGGGAAATAGAGGAAGCTGTAAACATAATAAAAAATGCTGGAAATGATGATATAATTCTCCTACATTGCATAACAAATTATCCTGCAAAGTTTGAAGATTTAAATTTAAGAGCAATACGCACTCTTAGAGAGGCATTTAAGCTACCAGTAGGATTTTCTGATCATAGCTTAGGGATATACGCCCCAATAGCAGCCGTAGCTCTTGGAGCAGTTGTTATTGAAAAACATTTTACATTGGATAAGGATCTTCCTGGACCAGATCACAAAGCCTCACTTAATCCTGAAGAGCTAAAGGAAATGGTTAGGGCGATAAGATTAATTGAGAATGCTCTAGGTGATGGAATAAAGAGACTTACTCCTAAGGAGGAGAAAATCAAAAAAGTTACAAGGAGAAGTATAGTTGCTAAGTTGGATATACAAAAAGGGAATGTTATAACTAAAGAAATGATAACTTTTAAACGACCTGGAATTGGGTTGTCGCCTAAATATTATACCGATATTATAGGGAGAAGAGCAAGGAGAGTCATTAAAGCTGATGAACTAATCTATTGGTGGGATGTTGAATGAACCGTAAAATTGCAGTACTAACTGGAACAAGAGCAGAATATGGGATATTAAGGCCAATACTTAAACGAATTAATACTCATCCAAAGCTGGACCTATACCTTATAGTTACTGGAATGCATTTATCAGATGAATTTGGTTATACTGTAAAAGAAATCGAAAAAGATGGGTTTAGGATATATGCAAAGTTAGATACATTAAATAAGGAGGACACCGGAGCTGGCATGGCCAAATATATAGGCAATACGATTTTAAAACTAGCTGAGGTCTTTGAAAATCTTAAGCCAGACATACTTCTCCTTTTAGGTGATCGGGGAGAAATGTTGGCTGGAGCAATTGCCGCTTCATGTATGAATATTTTAATTGCCCATATTCATGGTGGGGAAACTTCTGGTAGTGTGGATGAGGGATTTAGACATACAATAAGTAAACTTGCTCATATTCATCTTGTAGCGACTGAGGAAAGCAAACAGAAACTAATTTCATTGGGAGAGGGGCCTTCTAGAATTTTTGTGGTAGGGGCACCCGGTCTTGATGACATATTTGAAAACTCGATCCCCCCAGAAGAAATTGCAAAGAAATACAATCTTGATTTATCACATCCAATAATTCTTTTAGTTCAGCATCCTGTGGTTACTGAAGTAGAAGACGCCCCAAATCAAATACGTGAGACACTCGAGGCGATAATAGAGCTTAAATTTCAAACAATAGTTATATATCCGAATGCAGATGCTGGAGGTAGAAGAATGATTAGAGCCATACAAGAATACGAAAAGAAATACCCATTTATAAAGGCCTACAAAACTTTGCCTCGAAGAGAGTACTTGAGTCTATTAAATGTCGCTACAGTTATGGTTGGGAACTCTAGTAGTGGAATAGTCGAAGCACCATCTTTTGGTCTTCCTGTTGTTAATATAGGTACAAGACAAAAGGGCAGATTAAGGGCAGGAAACGTTATAGATGTTGGTTACAACAAAGAGGAAATAAAGAACTCAATATTAAAAGCAATTTATGATGAAAACTTCAGAAAAAAAGTAAACAACATAAAAAATCCATGGGGGGATGGAAAAGCTTCAGAGAGAATTGTTAATATTCTCACTAATATCAAGATTGACAAGAATTTGCTACAAAAATGATAAAAATCTCAAACAAGAAATTATCAATTATAATCACACCATGGTGAGTACGCATGACAAATAAGAGATTTAAAACTTGGCAACCTCCTGAAATAGAACATGGAAAACTGACAAAGTGGAATTGGGTGGTTCAATATCCTGAGGGACTCAAACTTGGGAAATATACTGATATTGGGGCATTCACCTACATTAACGCAAAATACGGAGTAGTCATAGAAGATTACGTTCAAATTGGTTCTCATTGTTCAATATACTCTGAGTCAACGATAGATGGCAAAAAAGGCCGAGTGACAATTAAACGAAATGTCCGAATTGGGAGTCATAGCGTGATAATGCCTGAAGTAACAATAGGAGAAAATGCTATTGTTGGGGCATTTAGTTTTGTAAATAAAGATATTCCAGACAATACTGTGGCTTTTGGAATTCCGGTAAAGATTGTTAGAAAATTAACGAAAGAGGAAATTAAAAAACTATTGGAGGAGATAAAAGAATGAAAATTCCTTTGTTCAAAATTTATTGGGACAAAGATGACATAAATGCTGTTGAGGAAATAATCCGTTCTGGAATGCATTGGTGCATTGGCAAGCAAATAGAGGAATTTGAAAAGAGAATAAGTGAGTATGTTGGTGCAAGGTATTGTGTGACCTTTAACTCTGGAGGCTCAGCACTTCATGCACTAATGCTTGCTTATGATTTCAAACCTAGGAATGAGATAATTGTTCCTTCATTTACATTCATAGCAACCGCATATGCGCCACTATATGTTGGTGCAAAACCTGTTTTTGCTGACATTGAGGAAGAAACTTTAGGGTTAGATCCAGAAGACGTGAAAGAAAAAATCACTAAAAGGACTAAAGCAATAATTCCAGTACACTATGGAGGAATGCCATGTAAAATTGAAGAACTTAGGGAGATTGCCGAAGATTACAACCTGATATTGATAGAGGATGCCGCTGAAGCTTTCGGAGCAAAGATAAAGGACAAGTATGTTGGCACTTTTGGAGATTCAGCAATATTCAGTTTTTGCCAGAACAAGATATTTACCACGAGCGAAGGTGGTTGCGTTGTAACTAACAACAAAAAAATCTACGAGAGATTAAAACTCATTGTTTCTTATGGAAGGGTTACTGCGGGAGATTACTTTACTTCCCGTTCAAACATAGATTATGTAATGCTCGGTTACAATTGGAGGTTGTCAACAATGCTAGCAGCTTTGGGCCTTTCTCAATTGAAGAAAGTCGATAAATTGATTAAAATGCGCAGGAAAAATGCTGAATATTTAAACAAAGAGTTAAGAAAAATTAACAGAATAAGACCACCAATAGAACCTGATGACTACTTTGCAGTTTATCAACTATACACGATAAGAGTGATGGATGATCTTAAGAAAAGAAATTCATTAATGAAATTTTTGGCTAAAAAAGGAATCTCTACAAGAATTTATTTTGATCCAGCTCATAAATACTCAGTATTCAAAAGACTTGGATATGGGGGTGTTAATCTTCCTATAACCGAAAAGATATCTTCACAAGTTTTAACTTTGCCAATGTATTCTCCCATGACAAAGGAGGAATTAGATTACATTGTCACTTCAATTAAAGAATTTTTCGAGGGGGAGTGAATATGGATGAGCTTAGGGAGTTTTACGAGGGTAAGACAGTTCTTGTCACAGGAGGCGCTGGTTCCATAGGAAGTGAAATAGTCAGAACTCTCCTTAAATTCAATCCAAAAGCGATAAGAATGTTAGATATAAATGAAACTGGATTGTTTGAATTAGAGCAAGAACTCAAATCTAAGAAAATTAGATTGCTCATTGGGGATATAAGGGATAAAGACAGGTTAAGGAGGGCCATAGAAGGTGTCGACATTGTTTTTCACGCTGCTGCACTAAAACATGTCCCATTATGTGAGTATAATCCCTTTGAGGCTGTAAAAACCAATGTTGTTGGTACTCAAAATTTAATTGATGTGGCATTAGACGAAGAAGTAGAAAAGTTCATAACAATTAGTACGGATAAAGCTGTCAATCCCATAAATGTAATGGGGGCCACTAAGCTGCTTGCTGAGAGAATAACAACTGCCGCCAACTTATATAAAGGGAAAAGAAAGACTGCATTTTCTGTGGTTAGATTTGGAAATGTATTAAATTCTAGAGGATCGATATTGCCTTTAATCAAGAATCAAATAAAAAAAGGAGGTCTAGTAATTCTAACTGATCCCCAAATGACGCGGTTCATTATGAGTATCCATGATGCTGTGATGCTGGTTCTAAAAGCTGGAATGCTGGCTAAGGGGGGAGAGATATTTATTCTAAAAATGCCTGCTGTTAAAGTATTAGACTTAATAGAAGTGATTATAGAGGAATTAGCACCAAAATACGGCTATTCATTAGAGGATATAAAAATTGACATCATTGGTAAAAGACCTGGAGAAAAACTTTTTGAGGAATTAATGACTGAAGAGGAAGCCATAAACGCAAACGAACTCGAGGACATGTACACAGTATATGCGGAAGAACTTTATGACAAAAGGAACGATGGGAATTATAATCAGAGTCCTAGATATGATTCAAAAAATGCAAGACATTTAACAAAAGAAGAAATTAAAAGTATACTTAAAAAGATTGGATACCTTTAAAGTCCTATCGATTTTTATCCTTTAGTCCCAAGAAAAAAGCGCAAATTTGATTTCTTCTCTGATAGAAGCCTTCAATAAGGGCAGACAAAACAAAAAAGCCTTTGCTGTTTTTATTTTATCCTGCAAATATTCATGACAGTCTAATCTTCGAGGAAATCCTTGAAAACTTGAAAAGGAGAGGTTATCTGAAACCGGGATCAATTGTGGTGGCCGATAAAGGATTCTGCTCTTACTAAAACTATAATGTTGCTTTAAAAAATATGATGGTGGTTCCTATCATCTGGCTGAAGGAGAATATGAGCATAAGCAGGCATGTTGAGCATGACCTCAACTCCTCCAAAAATTGAAGAAGAAATTGAAGAATCTAAAAGCAGTAATAGGAAAATTCGATCAAACGAGGAAAGAAGCTTGCATTAAGAAAGGGTTGATCAGCTATGATTTCGAACACGCCAAATATCCTGTTGGTAGGGACGAAAGTTTAGCTCATTTTTCAGGAGAAAAAGTAGGCTATTAATGTATAAGATATTATCAGAAATAGAAAAAGGCATAAGGAATACTAATCATTACCATAATTACTGTAGTAATCTTCCAAAACCTCTGAGTCATTGTGATATATTTCGTAAACTACAAACGCTTTCTGATTGGTAGATTAGATGGAAGTTTTCTGGTATTTTTTCTGGTGTATGCTCCAAAGTACCCACCTACAATGCCTATTTCCAACCTAAGAGTAGATTACTTAATATACAATAAAGCCCTTGAAAATTACTTGCCTCAATTTTCTTTCTTAAAAAATCCCACACTTTAACTTTTGTTAGCTATACATTCATAAATTGTAGAGACCTTCGATATCACATTCATAATATTAATGGTGACATTAAAAAATTACTGCCAGCATAGTATGTATATGCGAAATGTATAGCCATAATATATTTATTATTTATGTTAATATCATATTTCTTTAGTTTATTAGCAATTATTTTTACATCTGCTAATTGACCACCATCATAATCATCGCTTTTTAAGTAATTATTTATAGAACACATAGTAAGAAACAATCCGCAAAAATATTAGAAAAACTCAAATAAAAATTTTGAAATTTATTTTATCTAAGGATTTGTATTTTTGTTGCAAAATTATAAGATATTCTTTAAGAAAAAAAATTGATAACATTGTTAGAATGGCGATCCAGCTTAGAAATAATTCAGAAAACACAAATACTTAGGAAACAAATACGATATATAGAAATAAACTACCCATCAAAGGTTTTATATTGTTATTTTAGGGTTTAACAATCAAATCTCAAATTTGCAAGCCGTTTTGCGTTTAGTTTCAGTTCAGTAGCTGGGGCGTTGAGTATGGTTCCAGGGGGATAGGTGTAGCCGAAGCGTCAATAACTGGTTTGTTGCGGTATTTTGGATTGCCATTAGAAGTTGCAGTTGGTTCAACACTTATAATCAGATTTGGAACACTTTGGTTTGGAATTATGGTCGGGAGGATTAGCTACATTCTGCTCAAAACAAGTGTTAAAAAGTTTTTTCCGCTATTCGTTTTTAAAGTTGCTTGGTCAACCATATCGTGTTTAACTTTTATTTTTAATTTATATCAAATTAAATTATACTTAAATTCAGAACTTTTTTAAACTTTTTGATCTCCGTACTCATATTACGTAATTGTCATTTATGTGGTGGATAAAGCCAGTCCCAAGGCTTTCCGCATCTTGGATCGTCACTTCTCCCGTTTATAATTTCTGGAATTATCGTTGGGTCGTTCCAGGGTCTTCTCACCTCATCTGGGTTCTCATAGTCGTAAAGCCTGCTGACAAAGTAAATCAGCATAGCAGGTTCAACTCCTATTGCCTTAAATCCGTGCCAGTAGTGTCCAGGAACCCTGACTATCTGCAAATTATCGCCAGTAGATACTATTTCGTTCAGTTCTCTTGTTTCTTCATCATAAACGCAGATCTTTATTGCGCCTCTGACACAAACAAAATAGTCTACCTGTCCCCTTTCGTGCTTGTGCCATGCCCTAACAATACTTGGATATGTTATCGACATATTTGCCTGAACAATCTCATCCTCGAAAATTTCCCAGTCTTTCCTCATCAGCTCAGCGAAAAATCCTCTCTCATCTGCGAACTTTTTCAGTGGAATTATCTTCAATCCGGAGAGCATATTCATCTCTCTATTTCTTTTTTCAACACCTTTAAAGCTTTTTCCAGCTCGTAAGGTTTGTTATTTAGAGTTTTCCTCGCTTTAGTCGTGTCTAACGAGGAATCTATAGGTCTTTTTGCGACCCACTCCATCTCGCTCATTTTGGAGGGAAAAATCAGATGTTCATCCAATCCAAAAGTCCTTGCTATATTTTTCGCAAACTCAAATCTTGAAACTCTCGTTGCTCCAGCAAGATGGAAAATCCCTTTCAACTTTTTCTCTGCAATCTCTAAAACCATCTCCGCGAGGTTCGTGTTGAGTGTGGGTGTTATAAACTGATCTGTCACTATCTTCACACTTTCGTTATTTTTCAGTCTGTTGATCAACCACAAAGCGAAATTAACCTTCCCACTTGCCGGCTTAGCGCCATATATTACACACGTCCTCGCTATACAGAAGTCCCGACAGTATCGTTCTCCAGCAAGCTTCGTGTAACCATAATAATTTATTGGATTAGTTTTGTCTTCTTCCTTATACATTCCTTTTTCTCCATCAAAGACGTAATCTGTGGAGATGTAAATCAAAAAAGCATTCAATTTCTTCGACATATCTGCGACAATTTTTGTCCCCATTGCGTTTATTTTATAAGCAAGCTCCTTTTCCAGCTCACATTTATCAACGTCTGTTAGTGCCGCTGAGTGGACGATTATATCCGGTTTTACTTCGCCAATAGTCTTTACAACACTATTTGGATCAGAAAGATTGAATTTAATCGTTTCACCAAACTCTGGTTTATGATTGTTATATCCAGAATAAACTTTATAGCCATCCTCTAGAGCCAATTCAGCAACTTTACTGCCAAGTAAACCGCTACCACCTGTTATAAAAATCCCCATGGACTACCACTCCAGCTTCCAAGGAGTTGGGTGCAAGACTTTCTCATTTACCAACGGCTTCCACCACCATTCATTTTCGAGATACCACTTCACGGTCTCTCTAATTCCCTCTTTAAAGCTGTGTTTAGGTTTCCATCCCAACTTTTCCTTTATCTTCGTCGAATCCAAACTATATCTTAAATCGTGCCCTGGCCTATCTTCGACAAACTCTATTAGCCCCTCATCTTTACCCATAATGCTTAAAATCGTCTTCACGACTTCCAGATTCGTTCTCTCCTCTCCACTCGATACGTTGTACACCTCTCCTTTTTTACCCTCATGCAGAACGAGATCGACCGCCTCACAGTAGTCTGTTACGTAGATCCAGTCCCTCACGTTTTTGCCTGTTCCGTATATCGGCACTTTCAGCCCTTTATACGCCCTGATGATGGTCTTTGGAATCAGCTTTTCAGGAAACTGGTAAGGACCGTAGTTGTTCGTGCACCTCGTTATCCTCGCGTTCAGACCATAGGTTCTGGCGTAGGAGAATATGAACATGTCTCCAGCGGCCTTGCTGGCAGAGTATGGTGACGAAGGCTTTAACATATCCTCTTCCTTAAACGAGCCCTTAAGTATGTCTCCATATACTTCGTCCGTAGAAATGTGAACAAAAGTTGCCTCCGGGTTATGCTTCCGTACAGCCTCAAGTAAGATGAAAACGCCAAACACGTTGCTTCTGACGAAAGAGTCTGGATCCGAGATGCTTCGATCCACATGGGTTTCTGCCGCAAAGTTTATAATTGCATCCACGCCTCTAACTATATCTTTCACAAGCTTATAATCAGCAATATCTCCTTTAACGAATGCGTATCTTTCATTGTTCTCCACATCTTTCTGATTTGCCAGATTCGAGCCGTATTTCATTGCATCTAAGTTGACAACCTCAACATCTCTGTATTTTTCAAGAATGTATCTGATGAAGTTGCTTCCAATAAACCCAAGTCCCCCGGTCACTAGTATTTTCATGATCTCCCTCACAGCAGAATTTCTGAATTATCGCCCACAACAAACCTGTGTCCTGTCGGCCTTGCATTGTGCTTGCCAATTTTCACATCTCTACCAATGAGGCTCTCTACTATTCTGCCTGCATACGAAATATTACTTCCATCGAGAACGACACTATCTTCAACTTCAGTTTTCTCGATTCGGCAGTTATTACCTATGGAAGTGTAAGGACCAATGTATGCATCTACAATCTCGCTGCTCTTCCCAATTATGCACGGCCCCTTTACAGTGGAATTTAAGACCCTCGCACCCTCCTCTACTACAACCCTTCCCATTATGCTGGAATTCTCAACAACTCCTTTATTTTTTGGCCGTATATCATCCAGCACAAGCCTGTTTGCCTCGAGAATGTCCTCAGGTTTACCAGTATCCTTCCACCAGCCTTCAACTATTGATGCTTCCACTCTATAACCATTATCTATCAGCCATTGTATTGCGTCTGTAATTTCGAGCTCGTTACGCCATGATGGTTTAATACTATTGCACGCCTCAATAATTACAGGCTTGAAGAAGTAAATGCCAACAAGAGCATAATTTGAAGGAGGAATCTTTGGTTTTTCAATCAACCTTATAACGTTATCCTCCCCATCCAGCTCAGCTACACCAAAGCGCTGAGGCTCATCAACCTGAGTCAAGAGAATTAGCGACTCAGGATCGTTTTTCTTGAATCTTTCAGCATGTGATACTATACCGTCCTTTAGGATGTTGTCCCCGAGGTACATGACAAAATCCTCATCGCCGAGAAAATCCTGAGCAACGAGTATTGCATGTGCTAGTCCCTTCGGATTTCCTTGGTGAATGAACGTTATGTTTGCGTCCCATTCAACTGACCTGACTGTCTCAATAACCTGATCTCTGTTCGGGCCAGTGATGATACCAATATCTTTAACACCTGCCTCAATTACATCTTCAATTGCGTAGAACAAAACCGGCTTATTTGCCACAGGAATTAACTGTTTCTGCTGTGAGTATGTTAATGGGCGAAGTCTTGTTCCATGGCCGCCTGAGAGGATTAAAGCTTTCATGACTTATTAATTTGCAGCTAAAAATTTAAAAATATTGGTTCAAAGGATAAGAACAACCTAAATCTGCAGCCAAAGCCAGAAAATGGATGCTTTATTCCTCCGAAAGACTTCTGTAGCTTTGATTTCCTCTATTAGATGAGCTAGTGTGGGCTGCATAGATTATATTTTTGTTATTTATTTTTTGTTATTTTGATACCTCTGGCCAAAGGCTAAGATGTGGGAGTTAAAAATTAAAGAGTAAAGTTTAATAGTGAAAATTAATTATATATTAAATAAGCTTATCTTTTCAAACTAAAAGAAATGAGGATGTAGTTGATGTCCTCCTTGGTGAGCCCTTTAACTGCAAACAAGAGCAAAAAATAAAGAATTGCTGCTAGCACAACCTCAACTATCCCCATAAAAAGCGTAGTTGGACTTGGCAACATCAAAAGCTCTAGCAACATAATGAATGAGCAAAATGCAGGTTTAAGTGGGGTTTTAACCGGCATTCTCACCCTTAGAATTCTATAAAGCAGATACATCGCAGCAGATATGGCAAAAATTCTTGAAATCAGCGTTGCCATGGCAGCGCCGTTAATCCCAAATAGATTTATCAGAATGAAATTGAGCAACACATTAAGTAGCATGCTGGCTGTAGTTATGTATGCTGAGTATTGCGGAATCTCTCTTGCATTGAAAATGGTTAAGAAGTAGTTAAAGGAGGCCGGTATCAGGACAAATGAAAGTATTGTAAGTGGAGTTGCTGCAAGCAGGTAATCTATCCCATATATCGCCTTAACTATATTTTCCGAGAGAAATGCCAGCCCCACCGCTGCAGGGAACGCTATTGCCGATGTATACTTTGCAAGTCTATTCACCGCATTTGATAGGTCATTCCCGCCAAGCTGAGTAAAAACTGGAAACAGTACATCAGCCATACCCAAAATTCCCACAATGGCGAAAACGATAGTGAATGCGGCCCTGTAGTAGCCCACATCAATTGCACCAATAAAGTAGCCTAGCATCAGGCTATCCACATAAACATATATTATTCCAGAAATGCTTGCGATGGTCATGAATCCCATGAACACTCGAACCTTATCATCCCGTGCATCTGCTTCCCCAAAGACATACTCTCCATATTTTCTTAAAACCATAAACGCCAGCAAAAGCATAGTTGCCAGATAGGCTAAAGCAACACCCCCCACTGCTCCAGCAGCCAAGAATAGCGTGGCGAGAGGGATAACAAATACCCATCTCGAAATTTCGTATATCACCTGTCTGAGAAAAACAAACTTGAACTCCTGAAGCCCGACGAAAAAGGAGTTAAAGAAGTTTGTAAAAGATGCAAAGAAGACCAACAACCCTGAAAACAGTAGAGGTGCTGCAAGTTCATAGTTTCTAAAGAAAGTCGCTACACTTCCGGAGGATATTACTATTAGGGCAGAAACAATTGTTATAAGGAATAGTTTAATTCTTAAAAAATACTTGAAATGCCCTCTAACTTTCTTCAAATCTTGTCTTCCAGCATAGTAAGCAATGTATCTCACCACTGCTCCATCTATGCCGAGATTTGCAAAGGCAATTGCTAGCATTGCAATAGATAATGCTAAGCTGTAAATCCCGAACTGCTCAGGCTTAAGCAACCTTGCTAGATATACTGTCAAAAAAAGTCCCGAAACGTTGCCAATGATTAGTGCAGCAGTTCTGTACATTGCATTCTTGGCAACTCTCTTGGCAATGTCCAATCTTTCACCCCATCCGGTTTTATCATTTCGATATTAATCATTTCCCCAATACCAAAACTTTTTTAAGCTTAATGACATTTAATTAAATAACATTAACGAGGTGGTTAAGATGAGTGAGAATCCAGAAAGAAAATATACAACAGTAAGCATCCCAATACAGCTTTACGAGAAAATTAAGCAGAGGATTGAGGGCACAGGCTTCACGTCTGTCTCTGACTACGTTACCTACGTTTTGAGAGAGGTGCTGGCAAGTTTGGAGGAGGAAGAAAAGGAGGAAGTTTTCTCCAAAGAAGAGGAAGAAAAGGTCAAAGAGAGACTCAGAGCCCTTGGCTATCTGGATTAGGCCCGATTAAGGTGTCCGCATGCTCTCCAAGCCCCATGGGGGGAGACTTGTAAACAGGGTTATTCCAGAAAAGAGAAAACAAGCGACTCTGACAGAGTCCAGAGATCTGACGGTCATCAGTATCTCGAAGGACACAGCAGTGGATCTGGAGAATGTAGCTTATGGAGTCTTTAGTCCTCTGGAAGGATTTATGTGTCAGAATGACTACTTATCTGTTCTTGAGTCCATGAGGCTCGAAGATGACACTCCTTGGACAATTCCTGTTGTTCTTGATGTGAACTCAGAAGTGCTGACTGAAAGGGACATAAAAACTGGTGACACTGTCGTCTTAACCCATGGAGGCAGAGAAATTGCTCTGCTGGAGATCGAGGACATCTACACTTTCGATAAGAAAATCCATGCCGAGAAAGTCTTCAAAACAACTGACGTCAATCATCCTGGAGTTGCGAAAACCCAGAAAATGGGCGATTACCTGCTTGGTGGCAGGATAAGCTTCATTCAGGGCGTCGAGAACTCCTTTGAAAAATACACTCTCCGTCCTGTTGAGACCCGAATTCTATTCAAAGAGCTTGGCTGGAAGACCGTTGTTGGGTTCCAGACTAGAAATGCCCCGCACCTCGGCCACGAATATGTCCAGAAAACAGCCCTCACGTTTGTTGATGGCCTCTTTATAAATCCAGTTATAGGCAGGAAAAAGAAGGGGGATTTCAGGGATGAAGTGATATTGAAAGCCTATGAGGAGTTAATCAGGAACTATTACCTTAAGGATAAAGCTGTTCTGGCTATACTCAGAACAGAAATGCGTTATGCTGGACCAAGAGAAGCAATCTTCCACGCCATCCTCAGGAAAAACTTCGGCTGCACCCATTTCATAGTTGGAAGGGATCATGCTGGAGTTGGGAATTACTACAAACCTTATGAAGCTCAGGAAATATTCAATCAATTCCCTGATCTCGGCATAACACCTATCTTCTTCAAGCAGTTCTACTACTGTAAAAAGTGCTACGGATACGTGAATGAAAGAATATGTCCGCACAATGGAGATGATATAATACCGCCTAGCGGGACAAAGATCAGGGAAATGCTGATTCAAGGAAAGACACCACCTAGGGAAATGATGCGACCTGAAGTGGCAGAAATCATTCTGAATTTTGAGAATCCCTTTGTTGAGTGAATGGAGAGTGGATAAGCGAGAAAAGTGAGGAGCATGAATCTGATAATCCACCACTGGGACACCGATGGAATCTGTTCGGCTGCAATAATAGCCAGCGTTCTGGAGGATAAGGGGGAAGATTGGGTTAATACTTCCCCCTTGCCTGGCATATTTGAATTTGATGAGAGAATCTATAAGATGGCTGATGAGGCCGATAAAGTATTTGTAGCAGACCTGAACATGCCGGAAAGTGTTGAAAAGCTTCAAAGTCAGGTTTTCTACTTTGACCATCACCTTCAGGAAAAAATCAACAAAAAAAATGTCGAACACATAAATCCCGTTATCCACGGCATTCATGATAGTTGTCCATCAACTACATGGGTTGTATCTGAGTATTTCAACAGGTGGAATCACCTTTCAGCCTTGGGGGTGGTTGGAGACACTGGGCAGAAGGCATTTGATATGGATGAGATTATCAGGCTGCTTAATGATAGTGGATTGACAAGAGAGGACTTTCTCAAGCTTGCTACCCTCACCGACTCCCCATCCGTTGTGGGTGATAGAAAAGGTGTTGAGAGTGCTGTTAGAAAGGTAAAGGATATTGGTCCCCTAAAATTACTGGATGATGATGAATGGAACAGAAATCTCAGAAAAGCCACTTCAGAAATCAACAGAGTGGTTGAGGATCTCTGTGTTATAGAAGGTATCGCCTACGTTGAATTCTCCAGCAACTACAACATAATTTCAAAGGTCGCCAGAAAACTTGTGTGGGACCTGAACTACAAGGCTGCATTTGTGGTAAACAGAAATTACTATGGTTATTCTCAGGTCTATCTGAGGGTAAGAAATGAGCTTAGCGGAAAATTCAGAATTTCAGAGCTCATAGATAAGCTGAAACACTTGGATATTAATGCTGGAGGAAAAAAAGAGGTTCTTGGCGTTGTTTGTGAATTAAACTCACTCGGCAACGTTATCGAGATTATAAAGAGGCATTTAGGGTGGAAAAATGATTGGGAATGTTGAGAACATTGAGAAGGTTTTTGTAATAGGTCTTGATTCTGCGCCTCCAGAATTACTCTTTAACGAATTCATTGACGAGCTGCCCAACATCAGAAAATTGCTGGAAAAATCCGTTTACGGTCCGATGAAAAGCTGCATTCCAGCGATAACCATACCTGCTTGGACTGTGATGGCCACAGGCAAAACACCCGGGGAACTCGGTTTGTATGGTTTTAGACACCGAACAAATGGTAGCTACAACGAGATGTGGATAGCAAATAGCAGAAAGGTAGCAGAGCCTGCAATCTGGGATTATCTAGGTATGGAGGAGAAAAAGAGCATTCTTGTAGGTGTTCCTCCGTCTTACCCACCGAAAAAAATCAACGGACATCTCATTTCGTGTTTCATCACCCCTGATTCTTCCGTAGACTACACGTATCCTGAAGAACTTAAGAAGGAAGTTGAGTCTCTGGTTGGGGAATATATTTTTGACGTGGTTTTCAGGAAGGAGGAAAGGGATGCCGTTCTTGAAGAAACATGGGAGATGACAGAAAAGAGGTTTGAGGTCATACGCTACCTGATTCAGGAAAAAGAATGGGATTACTTCCAGTTCGTTGAGATAGGTCTGGACAGGATACACCATGCGTTCTGGAAGTACTTTGATGAGGAACACCATCTGCATGAGCCTGACAGCAAGTATAGAAATGTGATCAAAAATTACTACAGGCTTCTTGATAATGAAATAGGTGAGACTATCAGGCTTCTTGAAGAGGATACAGCAATACTCATCGTCTCGGACCATGGTGTTAAGAGGATGAAGGGTGCTTTTGCAATCAACCAGTGGCTGATAAACGAGGGTTATCTGAAAATACGGAACTCAGAGGCGCTAGATGCCGGTAAGCAAATCAAATTTGAGGAACTTGAAGTTGACTGGAAATCAACCATTGCGTGGGCGTGGGGTGGTTACTATGCCAGAATATTTCTGAATGTGGAAGGGAGAGAACCCAATGGTGTAATCAAGTCATCAGAGTATGATGCGGTCAGAGATGAGGTTGCTGAGGCTGTTAAGGCGATAAAGGGACCCAATGGCGAAAAATGGGATACAAAGGTTTTCTATCCGGAAAACACATACCCAATTGCCTTGGGAGATAGACCAGATATGATGGTTTACTTTGATGACCTCTACTGGCGTGCTGCAGGTACCCTCGGCCACCTTTCTAATTACCTACCAGAAAACGATACTGGGCCTGACGATGCCGTGCACTCTGAGTACGGCGTCTTCGCCTTGCATCTGCCTGAAGTAAATGGGGCAAGAAGAATTGAATGCAGCATATATGATTTTGCCCCTACAGTCCTGAAGCTGTTCGGTGTAGATGTTCCGCTGAGGGGAGGGAGCATTATATGAGCTTTGTTATATGGCTCACAGGGCCCAGTGGGTCTGGGAAGACAACTCTGGCCAGAGCTTTGAGTGAAAAACTCAAAAAAATGGGATACAGGGTTGAAATCCTTGACGGCGACGAAATTAGACGGAGCCTGTATCCAGATATCGGCTTCAGCAGAGAGGCAAGAGAGATGCACAACAGGGTGGTCATACACATGGCCAAGCTGCTTTCGAGAAATCGTGTTGTTGCAGTAGTGTCTTTAATCTCTCCTTTCAGAGCTGTAAGAGAGAAAGCGAGGCAGGAGATTGGACAATTCATAGAAGTTTATCTCAAGTGCCCGCTGGAAGTGAGAATTCAGAGAGATCCAAAGGGTCTTTATTCCAAGGCTATGAGGGGTGAGATAAAAGACCTGACCGGCTACGATGGCATCTATGAGGAGCCGGAGAATCCAGAAATAGTTCTTGAGACGCACAGATTGAGTGTGGAGGAGGAAGTGGAAGCAGTACTCAAAAAAGCAAAGGAGCTGGAGTACATAGACTAGATTACTTTGCGTTGGTGTCGTGAGATGGATTATCTGGCAATTCTGCTTGGCTTCACAGTCAGCTTTTTTGTAGGATTGACGGGTATGGGCGGTGGAGCTCTGATGACTCCAGCCCTAATATTCTTAGGCATACCTCCAAGGGTCGCCATTGGAACGGACTTGCTGTATGCAGCAGTTACAAGGTTGCTCGGTTCAGGATTGCATTTCAGGAAAGGGAATGTAAATGTACGCCTTGCTTTCACCCTTTTGCTTGGAAGCATTCCTGGAAGCATAATATCTGGAGCAGTTATGAAAGTTATTGGGGAGAATTACGGTTACGGAGTTCTGGACGTGTATTTGATGAACATTCTTGGAATTACTCTTATAACAGTCTCTTTAATCACTCTTTACAAAGCAATAGCCAGAGAACAAACTGGTGGTGAACACCCTTCTACTCTTATTTTAATCTTAGTAGGGTTTTTTGTTGGTGGTGTTGTTCAGCTCACATCTGTCGGTAGCGGAATTCTGGTAACTCTCTTCCTTCTGGCTTTTACAAGAATGTATCCCAGAACAATCGTAGGGACAGACATTCTCTACGGCTTTCTTCTTACATCGTTTGCAACACTGATTCACTTCACAATGGGTAATGTTGACTTTGACCTTGCAAGCATGCTGATATTGGGAGCAATTCCGGGCACATATCTCGGAGTTCTGTTCAATTCAAAAATCGATGAGAAACCCTTGAGAGTTATTTTGGCCTTAATCGTCTTTTTGAGTGGGGCAGCTCTGTTGTTGAAAGGATTTTAGGTTCTAACTAAGTGCAATTTGGACTTGCCAGTCTGAGCAGTCCGAGAAAGTCGTTTTTCACATCTGTACATCATAAAAACACATAAAAAGAAATATAAATTTCCAAATAACATCTTAATTTGTGCAGGCCGTGATACTTGCAGCAGGGGAAGGAACAAGAATGCGTCCCCTCACCTATACAAGACCGAAAGTAATGCTTCCCGTGGCTAACCGCCCGATTCTTGAGCATCTGATGGAGGAGCTGGCTAAAGCCGGAATTGATGAGGCGGTTCTTGTGGTTGGCTACAGAGATGAGACCATCCGTAATCATTTCGGTCAGGAATGGAATGGAGTAAAAATCAAGTATGCCACTCAAAGGAAGCAGCTGGGAACTGCTGATGCGCTGAAATCGGCATCGCATCTCTTGGAGAATGAATTCCTCATGCTCAATGGGGATGCAATAGTTGGAAGCCATGACATCAGGGAAATCCTGAACGCAGGCACTGAGGAAGGGTATATGGCGTTGGCAGTCAGAGAAGTTCCAAACCCTCAAGATTTTGGAGTGATTGTGGTAGAGAGTGGTTATGTAAGAAAAATATTGGAAAAACCCGAATCTCCACCTTCAAACCTGATAAATGCCGGGGTGTATTTTTTTACTAAAGACATCCTGAGATATGTTGAGGCTACAAAACCATCAGTGCGGGGAGAGTATGAAGTAACAGATTCTATTACTATGGCGATAGCTGAAGGAGTAAAATTCGTTCCTGTGAAAATTAAGGAATGGCTTGATGTGGGCTACCCCTGGGATTTGCTCAGGGCTAACGAATATTTGCTTTCCAGATTAGGCGAGAGCAGAATTGAGGGAGAAGTTGAGGAGGGAGCGGTAATAAAGGGGCCGGTAATTGTTGGTGAGGGTACTGTTGTAAGGTCAGGCAGCTACGTCATAGGGCCCACGATTATTGGCAAAAACTGCACCATCGGCCCCAACTGCTTCATTCGTCCTCATACAGCCATAGCTGACAACTGCCATATCGGTGCAGCAGTGGAAATCAAGAACTCAATAATCATGTCTGGGGCGAAAATCCCTCATCTCAATTACGTTGGCGATTCTGTTATAGGGGAAAACTGCAACTTCGGTGCTGGGACAAAGATAGCCAACCTGAGGCTGGACAGAAAGGAAATTTATGTTTCAGTGAAAGGTAAAAAAATCCCCACCGGACGAAAAAAGCTTGGAGCTATTGTGGGGGATAACGTTCAGACCGGAATTAATGCGTCGATAAATGTTGGGGCAATGATAGGCAACAATGTCTTCATTGCCCCGAATGCGCTGGTTGATGGATATGTAGAACCTAATTCGAAGGTATTTTGATAGAAGGTGTTTTGGATGATTGAGCAGGCTGTAATTCTGGCAGCAGGGGAAGGTCAGAGGTTGAGACCCTTTACTGCGACGAAACCAAAGGTAATGATTAAAGTGGCTAACAAGCCCATTCTAGAGTATGTTGTTTCAGCTTTGAAGGCGGCAGGTATTTTTGATATAGTTATGGTTGTTGGTTACAGAAAGGAGAGAATAATGGATTACTTCGGTGATGGAAGCAAATTTGGAGTTAAAATCAGCTATGCATTTCAGAATCAGCAGCTCGGGACTGCTCATGCATTAAAGCAGGCTGAAAGCATGGTTGATGATGCCTTTGTACTGCTACCGGGGGACAACATAGTGGACATTTCAACTGTAAAATCGGCAATAACCGAGCCCTACGTTTTGGTTTACAAGAAGGTGAAGGAAATATCGAAGTATGGTGCAATAGTCCTTGAGAATGGAAGAGTCAGAGAGATTGTAGAAAAGCCGAAAGAGGAGATCAGCTATCTTGCGAATACGGGTATTTACTCCCTAGATAGGGAAGTATTCGAGTATATTGGGGAAATTACAAGCATCGTAGAGGTTCTTAACAGGATGGTTAAAGAAGGTTATAGAATTAGAGGTGTCGAATGTTCAGGAAAGTGGTATGATGTTGTTTACCCATGGGACATTCTGAGAGTAAACGACCTAGCAATGGAATTTGAAGGTAAAAGGATTGGGGGAAAAGTGGAGCCAGGTGTCACGATTTATGGAAACGTTGTGATTGGGGATGGAGCCATTATCAGAAGCGGTACATACATAAGAGGGCCTGTTGTGATTGGAAATAACTGCGAAATTGGTCCAAATACAGTAATTTTCCCGTCAACATCCATTGGAGACAATGTGAGCATTGGTCCCTTCTCTGTAATCTCGAACAGCGTTATAGGCAGTAATGCGAAGATTGGAAGTAACGCGCACATAGAGGATTCAGCAATAGATGATGGTACTGTTATTTTCCCCCATTTCACATCGATTAGTGGAGATGTGGAAATTACTGTTGGAGGGGAGATCCATAAAATCAGAGCAGGAGTTTTTGTTGGAGAAGATTGCATTGTAGGTGCCAATGTTAGTGCTGAACCCGGTAGCGTAGTGGGAAATATGGTAAAAATCTCACCTCTGAAGGTTTTGAGAGGGAATATCCCCGACGGTTCGATGGTGTTGTGAGATGTGCGGGATTGTAGGTTATGTTGGATTCAGAAAGGCGGATCAGGTAATTATTCCTGCATTGAAGAGACTGGAATATCGGGGTTATGACTCTTGGGGTGTTGCCGTAAAAGAAATGAATGAACTAAAGCTGTTTAAGAGGGCCGGAGCCATCGGGGATATTGGACAGCATGATGTGGGTGAAGGAAACATTGGAATTGGGCACACTAGGTGGGCTACACATGGAAAGCCTTCTGACATCAACGCCCACCCTCATACAGACTGCAGCAATAGAATAGCAGTAGTGCATAACGGCATCATATCTAACTTCCAGCAACTCAAAGAAGAGCTGACGGCAGGAGGGCATGTCTTTACATCTGAAACTGATACTGAGGTCATTGCACACCTGATTGAGGAGCATTACCAGGGAGATTTGAAGGAAGCTGTGCTCAAGGCCATATCGAAGCTGAAAGGCTCTTATGCAATAGCCGTTCTCCACAGTGGCGAAAACAGACTCGTGGCATGCAGATATAAGAGCCCCTTGATATTAGGGGTGGGGGATGAGGAGCATTTTGTCGCTTCAGATGTACCGGCAGTCCTTGATTATACTAACAGGGTGGTTTATCTGGAAGATGGAGATGTTGTCGACATTAAACAGAATGGATACGAAATCTGGAATAAAGTTAAAGTGACCAGAAAGGTTGAGATTATACCTTGGAGCATTGAGGATGCCGAGAAAGGTGGATACGAGCACTTTATGCTGAAGGAAATTCATGAAACGCCAAGAGTTATCGAGGACACTTTGGTAGAGTACGTTACAGAAAGAATAGAGCTTGATGTGAGTTTTGCTGCCGGAATTTCCGACATAATATTCGTTGCCTGTGGGACGTCCTATCATGCATCTATGATCGGGAAATATGCAATCGAAGAAGTAGCAGAAATTCCTGTAAGAGTGGAGTATGCCTCTGAGTTCAATTATCATACTTCTCCTCTCAGCAGGTCTCTTGTAATCAGTATCACTCAGTCTGGAGAGACTGCTGATACTCTTGAAGCCATGAGGAAAGCTAAGAGCCTTGGTTCGAGAGTCCTGACAATAACCAATGTTCTAGGGAGCACTGCCACGAGAGTCGCAGATTATGTACTGTATACTAGAGCAGGACCTGAAATCAGCGTTGCAGCCACAAAATCCTTCATCGCTCAGCTTATAGTTCTTTACATCATGGCATTCCGCCTCTCACCGCTGCCAAGAAGTGAGGTTAATGAGCTGGTTGAAGAGCTGAAGCTACTACCTGAAAAAGTAAGGAGGATTCTTGATGAAGAAAGTAGAATTAAGGAAATTGCTGGAGATCTTGCCAAATATGAGAATCTCATGTATATAGGCAGAGGAATTGGTTTTCCTACAGCTTTAGAGGGCGCACTGAAGATGAAGGAGATATCTTATATTCATGCAGAAGGCTATCCGGCTGGAGAGCTCAAGCACGGCCCCTTCGCTCTGCTTGGTGAGACAACCCCAGTGGTGGCATGCGTCATCAGGGATGATACCTACGAAATAATGCTCAATAATCTAAAAGAAGTCAAAGCCAGAGATTCTCTGGTGGTAGCAGTTGCCGATGAAGACGACCGAGAAGTTGAGAAATACGTTGATCACGTTATAAGAGTTCCGAAGACTCATCCCCTCCTAGCTCCGGTTACCCAGTCGGTTGCGCTTCAGCTTCTTGCATACTTTGCAGCCAGAGAGAGGGGCTGTGAGATAGACAAACCGAGAAATCTGGCAAAGAGCGTGACTGTAGAATAATTTACTTTCCGTGATTTTTCACATCTACCTCCAAAGAGCTGAAGAACTCCAAAGGCTATATTAAGGTTGGAGAATGAATTGAGGATGAAGTTTTGGTGTGGAAGTATTAAGGTGGTGGTAGGATGGGGAGATACATAATTCTCTCCCGGCTGACAGATGAAGGTGCTGAAACGCTGAAGGAGAAGCCTGAGAGGATAAAGGAAGTGAATCAGGAACTTGAAAAGATGGGTGTGAAGGTTCTTGAGCAGTACATAGTTTTGGGGGAGTACGATTTCGTGAACATTGTGGAAGCAGAAAGCAATCTCGATGTCGTCAAAGCTATGGTGGAGATGGCCAGCAGAGGAACAATCAGGACAATGACTCTCCCGGCAATTCTGGTGGATGAATTCATTGAGGGTATGAAAAAGTAATCTTTGATTTTATGATTTTATTTTTTATCCCAGTTGCTTGCAAGACCCCTTGCGAAGCGAGGGGACACGCAAGGGGTGGTGGGCGGGTAGTTCACTTTCACGCCACTCTCAACCCTTAAGTTTCTTCTGACTCAATTAAAGACGTGAGTGACGGTCTCAGATGCATCCTCGTCCAGCCCGCCTATCGAAAGAACAGGAAATAGTTGTAGGCAACCTGACTTACAACGCGGGCAAAGCGTGGAATGCAGCCAACCACCTCTTAATCAACGGCAAAGTCTCTTTCAACCTCTTCGACCTCTACAACAATCTCAGAAACAACTTCTTCGTCAGAAACATCCAGTCGAGATCGGCTCAGATCCTCATGGGGCAGCTGATCGAAGCCTGGAAAACTTACTTCGACTATCTAAAGCATCC
>Ga0209426_1000332_pt1 | contig 57602 bp, 56 predicted proteins | sample Deesub1362B_J571_FD_187697 | JGI IMG/M metagenome (GOLD analysis project Ga0209426, IMG submission 187697) | Deep oceanic, basalt-hosted subsurface ecosystem from Juan de Fuca Ridge flank, Pacific Ocean, CORK Borehole 1362B_J2.571 (SPAdes)... ... | reverse complement strand
ATTTGCACGGACTTTTCTGGAACGAGAATGTTTTAAAGGCAGTGTGCAAGCACCTCGGAGTCAGGTTCAGGAAGCCCGAAGATTGGGTGGAGAGGTTCTCCAGCCTTGTGGAGAGAAAGATTGATGTAGATTATATTCTGGAGAGGCTTAATCTACTGTAAGTGCTCTGAAAGTGTTTAATAATAAGGATCGTTTTCTAATAAAAATGGACTCGGCGGGATTTGAACCCGCGGCCTCCGCCTCGCGAAGGCGGCGCTCTCCCACTGAGCTACGAGCCCCTTAACTCAGCTTTGAATAATAGAGTGTACCGAGTTAAAATATTTTTTGTTTAGTTCAGGAGAGAGTTCAGCTGGTATCGCTTAGTTTGAACTGACACCCCATACCAGCTTCAAATCCTACGCAAAAAAATAGGAGCAGTATTTCAAAATCAAAAATTGAAAATTTAAATTCTCTCGATTATCGTTGCTCCGCCTTGTCCCCCTCCACCGCAGAGGGTTGCACATCCGTATCTCGCGTCTTCCATTTCAAGGATTCTCGCAAGAGTTCCAACGAGTCTTATCCCACTCGCAGCGAGTGGATGTCCTATTGCTACTGCTCCGCCATTTATGTTAACCTTCTCCGGATCGAGTCCAAGTTTCTTTATCGCAAAGAGAGTGACTACAGCAAACGCCTCATTGATTTCCCAGAAATCTATGTGCTTAACATCCAAACCTGCCTTCTCAAGAGCTTTTTTACTTGCAGGAACTGGGCCTTCACCCATGACACTCGGTTCCACTCCAGCCCATCCGAGGGATACTATTCTCGCCATTGGCTCAATCCCGAGCTCCTTAGCTTTCTCCTTGGACATGAGCATTATCGCAGTAGCTCCTGCATTCAGAGGGGATGAATTTCCAGCAGTTATAACTCCATCTGGCTTAAAAGCTGGAGGTAAACTTTCTATAGCCTCCAAAGATGTGTCAAACCTGATTGATTGGTCAACATCGATTACCTTTTTCGTCCCGTCCGATTGCTCCGCCTCAACGGGTAGAATCTCTCCCTCTCTCTTGTCTGGATATCCATCTCCATTTCTGAAGTATCCATCTTTCACAGCTTTTACAGCCCTCTGGTGACTTAATAATGCCCATTCATCAAGGTCTCTCTTAGTCCATCCGAGTTCATCCTTATACCTCGCAAAAAGTTTCTCCGCGGTCAAACCCATGCTCATAGCGGTGAATAAATCGTATTTTTGGACCAAGTCAGACCTTCCCATCAGGGTTGGAGATACTCCGAGATGGGGGTTTAAATCGAGTTGCAAGGGGAGATGCGTCATGTGCTCAAGTCCACACGCGATTGTGATGTCAGAGTAACCGAGCATGATCTCCATTGCACACTGATGCAATGCGGACATTCCAGATATACAGACCCTCTCACTTCCTTGAGCGGGGACCTCTACCGGAAGCTCTGCAAGAAGAGTTATGGCTCTCCCACCATAAAGCCAGTTTTCCTTCATCTGCATCGTGCAACCAGTTATAACATCCCCTATCTCCTTAGGATCGATCTCCATTCTGTTAACCATGGTTTTTACAAGTTCTGCGGTAACCGCAGGCATATCCAGTTTATTAAAAACATCTTTCTCTGGCTTTGTTGGTCTGCTTCTCGAGAACGCAGACCTCAGATAGTCCACAATATATACCTCCCTCATGAATGTAACTAAGAAATAAAAATATTTAAAGATTGGCAAACACGCCTTACAAAAGATATTTAACGAAACAAAGAGATACCGCAAACTATTAAAGCAAAAAAAATTAAAATAAAGCTTATTATCGGTTTAGCTTGATTTCTATATCCTAAATCCAATCAACTAACCTTCATCACAACTTGATCTTCTTCAGCACACCTGCAATCTTTTGGGATTCCATTATGTTGCCCTGCATCTTGTATTTTCCTGTCATGAAGCCCATTACTGGATCCTCTTCACCCTTCATTACCTTTGCCCAGTACTCATCACTCGCAATTATTGTAAAGTTAGCTGAGCCTGCTTCCCCCTCTACAAATTCCGCTGTACCATCGTCATTGTACTTCACATAGAACTTCTCTCCATCGATATCGAACTGTATCGTTCCACCCCATCCTTTCATCTCATTTTTTACCTCATCCATTTCATTTCCTACCTCAACCATCTTCTTTACCAAATCTTTTGCCTCACCCATAAAAAAACACCTCCTTAATATGGTGGTTTCCTCAAGACCGCTATTCTGGAAGGAACCTTTCCATAAAGTGATCTTGCTATAATCTCTTTTTCAACCTCTTTCGTACCCTCATACAGCTCAGTTATCTTTGCATGTCTGTAGTACCTTGAGATCGGATACTCTCCTATGTAGCCGTACCCACCGAATATCTGTAGAGCTTCATCGCACACCTTCACCGCTGTCTTTCCGCAGTAGTACTTCGCCATCGCAGTCAAACCGGGATCGGGCATACCGGTATCCGCCTGCATTGCCGCTTGGATTGCAAGAAGTCTTGCTGCTTCAATCTCGGTTCTCATCTTCGCAAATTTATCCTGTGTAAGTTGGAAGTCTTTTAATTTCCTTCCAAAAATCTCCCTATTCTTGGAGTACTCAAAAGCAAGTTCAAAAGCCCCCTGAGCAATTCCCACAGCTTGGAAGGCAACCGGAATTCTTGTGGTGTTGAAAAACATCATCGCTTGCATGAATCCGTTGCCCTCCTGCCCCACGAGATTATCCGCTGGAACCCTGACATTCTTGAAGTTAAGTTCTGCTGTGTCCGAAGACCTTATACCAAGCTTGTTCTTTATTTTTGTTCTCGTTAGCCCTTCACTGTTTGCATCGACTATAAACACGCTCATTCCCTGATGCCTTTTTTCAGCATTTGGGTCAGTTCTTGCAAGCACAACAAACCAGTCAGCTATCGTGCCGTTTGTTATGAATGTCTTCGTTCCGTTTAAGATGTACTCATCACCATCCTTCTCCGCCCTCATCTTTATCCCCGCGACATCGCTACCCGCCGCTGGCTCTGTAAACGCTGCTCCACAAATAGCCTTGCCCTCACACAGCGGGGGGAGGTACTTCTGTTTCTGCTCCTCATTACCGAAGAATATCAGCATTTCCGAACCGAATGTGGATGCGAGTATCATTCCGATCCCTGCATCAACCCTGAAAAACTCCTCAACTACCAAACATGCATCGAGCATTTTGAGACCTTGTCCTCCGTACTCCTCCGGAATTCCCATTCCAATGAATCCAAGTTTGACCGCCTTTTTGTACACATCCCATGGAAATTCTTCCTTTAAATCATATTCTTCCGCAACTGGTGCAATTTCCTTCTCAGCAAACTCTCTCGCTGCTTCTTTAATCGCCTTCTGTTCTTCATTCAATAGAACATCCAGTAGCATACGATCACCATTTTCTCATTACACGGCAAAGTATTTAAAAATTTTCAAAAAATAAACTTTAAATTCGAATTAGAAAAATTTTTAAATATTAGGATTTTGTCAATGATTGATAATTAGAATAAAAGTGAGCCTGAAAAACCACCATGGGCATCAAATTCAGATTTTAATTTTATTCACACCCGACAAATTTTTTTGAGAGTATATCCAAAAACGAATTTGCCATTGAATTTGAGTGACAATTTTGAATGATTGACATAATAATGAGGTTAATTTAAATTATTACTCTGCACACCTACAAATCCTCCAAGTCGATTTTGAAATTTTACTTTCCCTGAATTAAAATTAGGGTTAAATTAACATAGTTCGGCAGAAAAATATATATACATGAAATAAGACAAAATATTACCGAAGGAGGTGAATATGCATGGCTGAACTACCCGCTGCACCAGTTGAGAGATTGATTAGAAATGCTGGTGCCAACAGAGTTAGTGCTGACGCAGTTGCAAAAATGGTTGAGATACTTGAAGATAAGGCTACCGAAATCTCCAAGAAGGCTGTCGAGGTAGCCAAGCACGCCGGAAGAAAGACCGTTAAGGCAGAGGATATAAAGCTGGCTCTCAAAACCTAAGGTAAATCCATTTTTACTTTTTTATTTGATTTTTCATTTTTTAGGTTTTACATCAAAAGTTCTCTGTATGTCAGAGGGTTTCTATCATAGAGTGTGTAGTTTATTCTTCTGTATTTTCTCAGACTTTCCAGATTGATATCAGAAAAAACGAGCTCCTCCGAATTCTCATCTTTAAATTTAGAAAGAATGCCCTCGGGAGTTGCTATCAAACTTCTGCCAACGGTTTCAGATCCGAGAAATGTTACTCCCGGACCTCCAGCCTTTATTATCGCATAAGAGTTGTCAAATGCCCTTGTAAAGTAAAGACAATGCCTCATGTCCCTTCCCGGTAATTCAGAACTCCTAAATGATACCACCGGATTTAGAATCATCTCCGCTCCTTTCAACGCTGACACTCTGCAAATTTCAGGATACAATATATCCGCACAGATTAATGCAGAGTACTTCACACCTCGTATCTCAAAAACTCGAAGCTCCTCTCCCGCACAAATGCCGAGTTCCTTCTCACTCTTGGTGGGATGTAATTTTTCCTGAACCCCCACAATGTCTCCTGACTCAAAGATATAGAGTGTGTTGAAGTATCCCTTTTCCCTCTTCACTATCACATTCCCTGCAATAATACAGCCCCTCTCATAGCTTTGACTCTTAAGGAACTCGATCGTTTTATCTGTAACCTTTAAAAGATTCCCTCCTCGCGTGTAAGAGAAGTACTCGGGAAAAAGAAATACCTCCACACCGTTTTCCACTCCCTCCGATATCAGATTCTCAGCACTTTGAAGTGTTTTCTCCGAGCCTACTAGACACTGAACAGCTGAAACCCTGAGCACAGAGAACCACCTACTTGTTGATTGTGGAGTTGAGCTTTTTAAGAACTTCACCAAGCTTATTCAGCATTTCTCCAAAACCACTCCAGTTTCCTTTCCTAATTTCCTCCATAGCCTTCTCGTATAAGTTTACAGACAATTCTGCGAGAGAGTTTACATCCTCTCCTATTTCCTCCTCCTTCACGACCGCCTCACCGAAGACCGCTCTTAAAGACTTGTCGAGAGTCGTCCTCATTGCCAGTTTGTTCTCATATGCAACCACCACACCCCTGAGCTCCGGTATTTGGGCATTTTCCGCTCGTAAGTAGACTGGCTCAACATAGATTATGGAGTTATCGAGAGGTATGACGAGCAAATTACCCCTGATTATTCTCGAACCAGCCTGACTCCAGAGGGTGAATATCTGAGATATTTCAGGGTCCTGATCTATTCTTGCTTCAATTTGCATCGGTCCGTATACAAGAGTTCCTTTTGGAAATTCGTAAAGCAATAGTTCCCCATACTTCTCGTCACATCTCGCTGACATCCAAGAGATTATGTTAGCCCTACCCTTCGGTGAGAACGGTAGCATTAAAAGAAATTCCGGTTTTTCTCCTTCGAGTGTGATGATCACATAATAAGGCTCCATTTCAACAACATTCTCTTCCAAAAGCTCTTTTGGTATCTCCCATACATCCTCTTTGTTGTAGAATGTTCTTGGGTCATCCATGTGATATAAAGCGAAGACCTCCGCCTGAATGCGGAAAAGATCTACAGGATACCTTATATGTGCTCTTTCTTCGTCCGTCATTTCATCTCCGGGTGTTAAAAGCTCGGGAAAGACATCCGTAAATGTTTCTATCACAGGTTCCTTCTGTATAACATAGAACTTCACCGTGCCGTTGTATGCATCTATGAAGATCTTAATCGGGTTTCTGATGTAATTGAAGCTCTTCCCGTAAACATCATACCTCGCAGAGTACGGATAACTGCTGAGAACCGTGTATCCATCAATTATCCAGTAGAGTTTTCCACCTATCACCGCGATGTACGGATCCCTGTCGTAGCTGAAAAACGGTGCGATGGAGAAAACCCTGTCTATTATGTTTCTGTGCATCAAAATTCTGCTCTCTTCGGTCAAATACCCGGTCAGCAATAGATTCACATCTCCAAAACGGATGCTAAACAGCAATCTTTTAAGATAGTTATCTATTTTCACTCCGCCTGTGCCGTTATATGTCGTGAATACATTCTTCTCTCCATACGGGTAATCAAACTCCTTCTGCTTGGTCTTCACGATGACATAATCGTTTGTACTCTCACCATAGTATATCTCGGGACGAGTTATGTTTATCTTCCCGGTGGGAGGAATGTCATACAGATAGAACACGGGTCTCCCTTCCTCTGATATCGCATTAACCGGGGATGCTATGACTCCGTATCCGTGAGTGTAGATCAGATGCCTATTTACCCAAGTCTGGGCTGTTGGCTGTAACAGCTCCGGCACCAATTCCCTTGCGGAGATCATCAGCTGAGTGTACCTTCCGTCGATATAGTATCTGTCAACATCCACATCGTTTATGTAATAGTAAGTCCTTATCTGTTGGGTCTGTCTGTAAACATCCAGAAGAGGTCTGTGATCCCACAACCGAACATTGTTTATAATCCCCGTGTTGTTTTTCACATCCTCAACTGTTAGGGTCCCCTTAACGGGAAACACCTTCTTCTTCACATTCAGATCGTAAGCCAGTCTCGTGTACTGGATGCTGTAGTTAATAAACTCCTTCTCGAGGGTTAGTTCGTTTGGATCTACCCTTATTTTCTGGAAAGCAAACGGAATCAGCCCGACTCCCACGAAAACAACAATCACCAACACGAAGACGAGCAGAGGAAACATCTCAATTTGCCTTTTTAAACCGAAGTAAACAACCGCAATAGCTATCGCTACAGAGAAGAAGGCTGTTAGAAGCATGGCGGGCATCCTCACGAACACATCCGTATACCCCGCTCCGCTCAAAACTCCTGTTTGAGAGTTCAACAGCTCAAACCTGCCGAGATACAGATAAGCTCCAGCCAATACGAATATCGCTCCAAGGAGAGATGAGATGTGGATGTACCCCAACCTCGGGAACAGATCCTTGAACTCGTCAAAGGTTTTCACCCATCTGAATATCAGAGCATAATATACTATGGATACCACCAAACAAAAAACGATCAGAACTGAGATCAGATTCACAACATCCCTAATAAATGGGAGCTTAAAGACATAGAACGAGACATCCATACCAAGTACAGGATCTTTAACCCCGAATTCCTTTCCGTACAGAAAGTAGATGAAGCTTACCCAGTTCCTCGACAGGATGTACGGGAAGAACAGAGCCATCAAAACAAAAAACCACATAGGAACCCTGAAAGGCTCCCCAAGAAACTCTTCACTTGCTTTATGCATGAAAATTCTGTTCCCTACCAAAATAACGAAGGATATGGCAAAAAAGAGCAGAAAAAGTTCAATCCTGTAAGTTATTGTTTTTACGAAGTATCCCCCAAGATTAAGAGATTCAAACCACAGATATTCCGTATAGAAAAATATGATTGCCCCGAAAAGAATTACCAGTATGAGAATCGACACAAGAATTATTATAATCTTTTTATCAAGAGGGGCTGAAATTTCAAACTGTTCTTGCGACACAAAGTATAGTGTATTCTATTGATATTTTACACTTTTGGTGTTTTCAGGATTTTTCTCAAAATATTGGTCAGATTTGGTTTTATATACTTGAAAGAAAACAATAATAAATCATTGTTTTATTTTATTTTAGAATTTAAAAAATTAACTGAAAGTTGAATTAAGAACATCAAATCAAAGAAATATCATATGTACGCCCCATACTTAGCCCAGATGTTGCATGTTCCCTCAAAACTCACCATACACGGTCCTATCGGGTCCTTAGGAGTACAACTCTTCTGAAAGAGGGGGCACTCGGATGGCATGATTATCCCTCTCAACACATCCCCACACCTGCATGCCTTCTTCTTTACATCTTCCTCTTCAACAAAATCCTCAAACAAGTCTTCAAAAACCTTTAACGCATCATAATCACCGTATTTATCCTTTAAAGGTGCTCCAGACTCGGGAACTACACCTAATCCTCTCCACTCCCAATCATCAGTAGCAAACACCTCGTTCATGACCTCCTGGGCCTTCACATTCCCTTCATATGTGACCGCTCGGGTGTACTCATTTATCAGTTCAGAATCGCCACTTTTAATCGATTTTACAAGGTTTAAAAGAGCTATCAGTACATCTTCCGGTTCAAAACCCGCTATCGCCTGAGGTACGCCGTATTTCTTTCTGACACCTTCATAAGCTTTGATTCCTGTTATTGTCGAGACATGACCGGGATTTATAAATCCATCCACTCTAACATCACCAAGTGATAGCAGATAGTCCATCGCAGGGATGAAGAAGCGATGAGAGCTAAAAACGCAGAAATTGTCTGGAGAGTCGAGAATCGCAAGAGCGGTTGAGGGCATTGTAGTTTCAAAACCAATTCCGAAATGAACAACCATTTTTTTGCTCTCCCTTGCAATATTCATAGAATCGAAGATACTGTAAACTATTCTTATATCGTTTCCCTTCGAACGATAATAGAAAAGGGACTTTCCCTTGAACGGAACTCTCGCCATATCTCCGAAAGTAGTAAAAATAATATCTTCATTTTCTATCAAATAAAATACCCTCTGTAAATCAGTATCCGGGATTATACAAACCGGACATCCTGGTCCGCTCAGCAACTTCAGGTTGTTGGGAAGCAAAGACCTTAAGCCATACTTCGTAACCGTGTCCTCGTGGGTTCCGCAGAGGTGCATTATTTTTAACTCTCTATACCCTTCCATTTCTCTTCTGATTTCCTCCGATACCCTTCTGATGATATCCTTTCTCGAACTTACCGCTTTCGTCATCAAAAAACACCTTCATCCCTTAATTTTCCGTATATGCTGGAGAGCTCCTCCACATCCTTTTGAGAGACCTTCTGAATAGCATAACCCACATGAACGAGTACATAGTCCCCCACATTGAGATCCGGTAGCAGATCTATCCTAACCTCCCTCTTCGTTCCTCCGAAATCTACTATTGCAATTGGATACTTTATTTCTTCAACCCTCGCGGGAATAGCAAGACACAAACTTATCACCCTCCTATTTTTGCACAACTCTTCTAACAAAATCCAACCACTCATCAAATCCGATGTCCTTCTTTAGATCTGTTTTCAGAATCAATGCTCTTCCATTTACCCTTTTCGCATCCCTTACCATCTTCTCAACATCAGCTTCAACCGCATCGGCAAGGGAGATCTTGTTTATGATTATCACATCCGCGAGTCTGAAAATCTCTGGATGCTTCTCCACAACATCATCTCCTTCCGTAACACTAACCATCACAACCCTGAAATCTTCACCAAGATCAAAATCAACCGGACAAACGAGATTTCCAACATTTTCGATTAGAATGACATCCACATCATCAAAACCCTCAATGACATGACTTATGAGGTGTGCATCCAGATGACATTCCTTGCCCGTGTTTATAGGTTCAACCTTGACATCGTGCTTTTTGACTCGCTCGTAATCTGCTCTACATATAACATCTCCGAGAATGACCCCAAATTTGTATTCTCTCAGGCTGTCCACAGTTTTCTCGATGAGTAATGTCTTTCCAGAACCGATTGCACCCATAATGTTTATCGCCCTAATCCCGTTCTTAGCCAGAAATTCTCTGTTTTTCTCTGCAAGCCTCTTATTCTCAGAAAGCAAGTCAATTTCCGCAGAGATTTCGATTTTATGCAAGTTATCTCCCTCCTTATTAACTTACTCTTCCTGTATCAATCTAACACACCAATCCAATCTTACCTCCCACCCTTCTAACCACCATCTCGATTTTCTATTTCTATTTTTTTGAGAATCATTTCCTTTCCACCCTTCACGGAGACGAAACCACCACAGTCCTCACAGAGATAAATTGGCTGAGAGTATTTTTTCCCACAATTTACACACGAAATATCGGCTTTAGCAACCTCAATCTCTATTCTAGAGTTTTCAAGGATGGTGCCTTGTGATGCAACCTGATAGCAGAACTCAAGTTGATCTGGATTTATCAACAACAGTTCTCCAACAACAACGGTGACGGATTTTACCTTTTTTGCCCCATTCTCCTCCGCAACCCTTAATGCATTCTCCACAATCACACTTGCAAAGCTCATTTCGTGCACAAAATGTTTTAAGATAAGGCATGCCATATTAAATTTTACCTTATTCCCTGAACATCGCTAGCCACCTGAAACATTATCAACATCTCCGAACACCCCTACGCATTGCCGAGAGATAGAAGGTGCGTAAAAATAACGCAAAAATTTAACACAAAACTTTAAGTTTGATGAGTGAAGTTGAATCGAGTAGAGCAAAAAAATAAAGCAAAAAAAAACAAGAATCGAGAACAAACCCTTTCAGGGATCAAGATGTACCTGCTGAGAGTAAAAGGAGTTGTTCAGGGAGTTGGATTCAGACCGTTTATTTACAGATTAGCCACCTCAATGGGATTAAAAGGATATGTTAAGAACACTGGAGACGGAATGGTTGAGATTCTTATCGACAGAGACGTTGAGGAATTTATCCACAGAATGAAGAAAGAGAAACCACCCATATCCCAAATACATGAGATTAGTGTGAGAAAAATAGACGGAAAAAAAATAAAGACCAATTTCAGACCTGACAGCTTCCACATCGAAAAGAGCGGGGGGCAAAGTGGGGAGCTATCCTTACCACCACCGGATGTGGCAATTTGTGATAGATGTCTCGAAGAGATTTTCGATGAGAACGATAGAAGATACAGATACTCCTTCACATCATGTACCGATTGCGGGGCAAGATTCTCCGTTGCGGTTAGGCTACCCTATGACAGAGAGAACACAACTTTTTCCGAGTTTCCCCTTTGTAAGGATTGTACGAAAGAGTACGAAAACATAAGTGATAGGAGATATTATGCACAATCAATTGCCTGTCCGATGTGCGGTCCAGAATACACTTTACTAAGCTCAAAGAAGGAGGTAGTTGGAAAAGGCTATCCCGCAATACAAAAAACCGCACATCTCCTTGATAGTGGAAAGTACATCGCGATAAAGGGTATCGGGGGATACCACATAGCATGCATAACGGAGGACGATGTTGTTAAAGGGTTAAGAGAACTTTTGAGGAGGGTACAACAACCCTTTGCGATAATGGTGAGGAACGAGGATGTGTTGAAAGAGATAGCACATGTCTCAGAAGAAGAGATGAAAGAGATGAGAAGTTATGTTAAGCCCATAACCATACTCAGGAAAAAGAACGAGTTTTTTGAGGTTTCCCCCCACCTTAACACACTCGGCATAATGCTTCCGTATACACCACTTCACCACCTCCTTTTCGAGAACCTTAGATCCGACTTTCTCGTGATGACCTCCGCAAATCTTCCCGGAGAACCGATGTTCATAGATGACGGAGTTTTTGAACTCCCTGTTGACTTCGTACTAAAACATAATCTGAGGCTCTACAACAGAGTTGATGATTCTGTTGTCAAATTCATAAACGGGAGAAAAATGATAATCAGAAGATCCAGAGGGTATGTACCCATCTCATTTAAGCTCGATTCCCCATTAACCTCTATATCTGTAGGAGCGGAACTATACAACTCAGTATGTTTCCTTAAAGATAAGCAGGTGATTCAGAGCCAGTACATAGGCAACACATCGAATTTCAGAACATTTAACGAATTTTTCAAGAAGGCTATCGACTTCTTCTCATCCTTCCTTAAAATGGAGAGGGTGGATGTGATATTCTGTGATCTGCACCCGCAATACAACACCACAATATTTGCAGAAAAGCTATCAAGAAGTATCAAGGCGAGGTTGATCAGGGTTCAACACCACTTCGCACATGGTTTCTCCGTTATGGCCGAGAGAGAACTCAACCGAGCAATTGCAATATCCGTTGATGGTGTAGGCTACGGGTTCGATGGGAAAGTGTGGGGAGGAGAGGTCCTCCTTATAGATCTTGAGGACATGAACTTCAAAAGGTTGGGAAGACTGGAAGAGTTTAAATTGCTTGGTGGCGATCTTGCTGGAAAATATCCGTTAAGGGTTCTTTTCTCGCTCATATACGAGCATACGGGTGATTACGAAATGCTCAAAGGATATGAAAAATACTTACGAAAAGGAGAGAGCTTTGAAGTATTTGAAATGCAATTCAACAAAGATATTTCAACAATAAGATCCACTTCTACCGGAAGAATGATGGATGCAATATCCTCCATGCTCGAAATTTGTATGGAGAGAACATATGAGGGTGAACCAGCCATGAAGCTCGAAGCCGTTGCAGAATTCGTAGATGGACATGTATCTGAACCTGAAATCGAAAAAGTCCGAGAACCATCAATATTCCCACCATATGTTGAAGAGGGATTCGGAACGAAAAAAGGAGAAGTTGAAGTTGTAAAAACCAAAAAGTTAGTTTCGGAGTTGCTTGAAAGGTACATAGCAGGTGAGAACAAAAAAACTATTGCGGGAGAGTTCATAACATACATTGCAAAAGGTCTTTCAAGCATTGCTGGAAAATATGCGGATAGATACAACGTCCCCGTGGTTTTAAGCGGTGGAGTTGCGTACAACACAATATTCACGACCGTCATAGAGAGAGAACTACTAAAAAGAAATTTGAAGCTGTATACTAACGAAATCACTGCTTCAGGTGATAACGGCATCAGCTTCGGTCAGATATACCTCTCCAAGTTTTTGGAGTAGAAAATTTGATAACTCTGATAATCAAGATCGCGTGGTGAGATGAAAAAGGGGTGATCGAACTGAGAGTTAGAAAAGAGGATGGTGCGGGCGGAAAATACATGATGGAGTTCATAAGAGACCATATTCTATCGAGATTTAACTCCAAGATCAGAGAGATCTCCCTTGGGGACCTTGAAGATTCAACGGACTTCGACGATGAGTATATCCTGACAACCGATTCGTATGTCGTTCATCCTCCGATCTTTCCCGGCGGTAGCATAGGGAGTCTCGCCATATGCGGAACTGCAAACGATATAGCTGTAAAAGGTGGAAAACCATCTTTCCTCACCCTATCTTTGGTCATTCAGGAAGGGTTCGAGATAGAAGTGCTCGAAACCATCTTGAAAGATATAGAAAGATGGTTGAGAGAGATTTCCGCGGAGATAATAACCGGAGACACGAAGGTCGTGGAATCAAATATCGACATTATAGCAAACACATCGGGCATCGGAACGAGAAATAAATATCTCCAGAAAAACCTTGAGATACTCAGAGAGTATAGAGAGTACCCATACAACTGGATCAGAGACAGGGGAATTCAAGAGGGTGATCTAATACTCATAAACGGCCCAATTGCAGAGCATGGAACCGCAATAATGTCTGCACGAGAGGGTTTGGAATTTCAAATAGATGTGAAATCGGATGTCTATCCCGTCTGGCTCTTCCTCAAGCATGCCCTCGAAAAGGGTGGCATAAGTGCGATGAAAGACCCAACGAGAGGTGGGTTATCCGCATGCCTTAATGAGATGGCTGAGAAAAGTGAGGTAGGGATAATAATCGAGGAGGAGAGGGTGCCTTTGAGAGAAGATGTAAAAAGTTTCTGCGATGTACTCGGGCTAGATCCATTCACGATGGCAAATGAAGGAAAGGTCGTGATGGCGGTTCATCCAGAAACCGCGGATGATGTGTTAAAATCTATGAGAAAGTCAGGACAAAAAAATGCTGAGGTAATCGGATACGCCACTTCAGATTTCAAAGAAGTCGTGCTTGAAACATCTATTGGAACGAGAAGGGTTATTCCTCCTCCGACCGCTGACCCAATTCCGAGAGTTTGTTAATTTTTAATAATTTATTATTAAAGATTTCCTCCATTATCATTATTATATATTTTCTTAGAATTTATCATCTACAAAAATTTGTCCAACCGGGAAATTTATAATTGATTAAATTTGAATTGGTAAATATTTGATAAAATAATCATAAATATGCTAAAAATTATTGACTAAAGTTATAAAGCCCATTAAGATAACAAAACTGAAAAAATCAGTATTTTTTAGCTGACAAACGAATTAACATTGAATAATTTTCATCCAGCATTAAATCAGAGGGAAAAATTTTTAAATGAGATAAATTAATGGGATGATGAATAAGAAAATTTTGAAAAGGAAAGGGGGTTGATTAATGGAGTTTAAGCCCAAGTTGACGAGAAGGAATTTTATGAAATTAGCGGCAGCAATGGGTGCAACAGCTTTTCTGACAACTTACAAATCCGATATCGTTAAAGCAGTCAACGAGGCAAAAGATTACTGGCACATAAACTGGATTAACGCAGCTGCATGCACAGGGTGCACGGTATCCTTTGCCCAAGCAAGTGAACCGGACTTGGTGCAGATTTTGACGGAAATAACCGTTGGTAACTCCGGATTGCCCATTGCACTACCGGACTACATGGAAACAGTACATCCCGCATCAGGAAGTCTTGCTGAGAGTCTAAAAGAAAGGTGGAAGAACGGAACTCCTGGAAAGAGAGTTTTGATTGTTGAGGGTGCGATGCAGGCTGAAGGGTTCTGTACGGTTGCAGGAAAGGATATGAGAGAGCACGTGAAGGAGGCTGCGGAGGTTGCGGATGCAATTATTGCGGTAGGTCAATGCGCCACATATGGTGGTATTCCCGCAGCAAAGCCCCAGAACGGTCAGCCAAACCCAACTGGGGCAATGGGTCTTAGTGATTTTCTCAAAGAGGTTGGTATCGATAAGACTGTGATTAACATACCTCTATGTCCCGTCCATCCTGACCATCTCGTCTTAACCATTGCAGCGGTCATGATTGGTGCAACTCCCGAACTCGATGATTATGGCAGACCTAAGGCTTTCTTTGGCAGAAACATGCATGACGAAATCTGTCCATACAGACCGTATTATGACAGAGGTGTATTCACAAGGAAGCCGGGAGAAGAGGGATGCAGATATGTTATGGGTTGCAAAGGTCCAATTACATGGACTGACTGTGCAATAAGGAAGTGGAACGATCATGTGAGCTACTGTGTACAAACAAACATGTGTATTGGCTGTTCTGAACCCGGATGGCCAGATAAGTTCTCTCCATTCTACAAGCCAGTTGCATCACTGCCTGCTGTACTTGGAGTTGACTTCGGCACACTTGGACAGGGTCTCCTCGGAGCTGCAGCTGCTGGAATAGTGATACATGGTGTTAAAAGAGCTCTAACCTCAGGAAAGAAGGAGGAGAAAAAGGAGGAGTGATATAGATGGCAAAAGTCGTGATGGACCCAGTAACAAGAATTGAAGGTCACCTCGGAGTGACGATGGAAACGAAGGATGTTACAACTTCTACCGGCACATGGACTGTTGTTGACAAAGCATACAGCCACACAAACCTGTTTAGAGGATGGGAAATCATACTGAGGGGGAGAGACCCAAGAGATGCTTTCTTCCTAACCCAGAGAATCTGTGGTGTATGTCCCGCCCCCCATGGTGAGACCGCTATCCAAGCCTTGGATCACGCCTACGGAGCGGTTCCTCCTCCAACAGCAATACTCATAAGGAACATTTTGCACGGAGCTTATTATGTCTACGACCACATGATACACACCTATCTGTTGATCGGTCCAGAACTCGGTGTTCTCGCCAAATACCCGCCGATGGTTCCACCAGCTCTCGGCAAAGATGGTATAAGAGCGCTTGGACTTGGTTCAAGCTATGCTGCATGCATAGAAATGCAGAGAAAAGCAAACAAAGTTGTAGCTCTGTGGGGTGGAAAGTTCCCGCATCATACATCCGAGTACCCCACGGGAGTTACAGTAAAGCCAACCCTCGACAGAATCGCAAACACTCTCAGCAACATGACCGAACTCTGGGATTTCGCGGTAAATGTGATGGTGCCAGACCTGATGGCTATCGTCAGCAAGAACGACCACATCGCGGAAACGGTTAGCAGCCTGCTCGACATCGACTTCAACGGACTGCAAGACCTCGGTCCAACATACGGTAATTTCCTCTCCTACGGACTGTTCCCAGACTACAACGACTACGATAAGTGGGTTGCGGTGCAGGATGGTGAGGAGGGCTACAGAGATAACGCCCTGATAAAGGCTGGTGCATGGGATGGCGACTTTAAGAAGTTTACCCATACGAAGATTAAGGAGTATGTCAAATACTCAAGATACGACGACAGCATAACCGGCAGACATCCATCACAGGGCGATGTGATTGTTGTGAAAGATAAACCCGGAGCGTACGCGTGGATGAAGGCTCCGAGGTACGAAGACAAGGTGTACGAGGTTGGACCCTTAGCAAGAATGATCAACACATACGGTCTAAACTGGAAGATCGATGTTACAAACCCCGTAACAGGAGAGAGCTTTACATTCAAGTGGAAGGTTCTCAATCCGAAGGGTTCCGTTATTGACAGAGTTGCTGCAAGAGTTGCACAGACAGTCCTCTTTGCAACGAAGACGATGGAGTGGGCGATTGAGTTGAAGCAGTTCCTCAACGGAGATATTGTTAGTACAAAGATCCCGGACTACAGATATGTGCCCGACAACGCAGAGGGGATCGGTCTGTGGGATGCACCGAGAGGTGCTCTACTGCACTACACAAAGATAAGAGGAAAGAAGATCGAGAATTATCAGTGCATCGTCCCGAGTACATGGAACCTCGGTCCAAGAGATGATATGGACCAGCCGGGTCCAGTTGAAAAGGCATTGGAGGGAGCATGGCTTCCAGAACTAGATGTCCCGACCATTGCAAATGCATTGTATCCTGACAAGGATATTGATGCATCCGCTTTCGGACTCGGGATGGTTTCATGGGGTGATGCTCTCGCGGTAGCATTGAAGCCACTCGGACTTGCCCCACTGAACATGGAGAAGAGCGACAATGGAAAGACCTACAACACATCCCTTGCAATAACCGTTGTGAGAAGCTTCGATCCATGTATTGCCTGCGGTGTCCACTTCATCATCAAATAAGGGTGAGCCTATGAAGAAAATGGAAGTAGAGAGACACTCAGTTTTTACAAGGGTCGTTCACTGGAGCATAGCAATAACCGGAATAATCCTCGGACTGACAGGGTTGGAGATTGGTGGACACTACGGGGTTAGATTTCTCGGAGACAATGTAACCTCAACCCATGTTTATGTAGGAATCGTTTTCGGAGTGCTATGGGTTCTTTTCACATACTACATGCTCACAAAGGAGTGGAAGTGGGTAGGACTGCACAGAGTCGCATATAGCCTGAGATTCCTGTGGGCGGAGACAAAAGCATGGTTCGGTGGGCCCCATATTGAAGACCCAAGAGCCTACGATCCCAAAAAGGGAGACTATGTCGAGAAGATAATGCCCACCCAAGTGATGGTGTGGTGGGGGTACTGGATTCTCGCAGTGATTATCGGATTCACCGGATTGGCGATGTACTTCAAAGACTTCTTCGCATGGGTATTTGATATAGGCTCAGCAATTGGACCGATATTCGGTGCAGAGAGTGGCTACGCATTCGTTAGGGGAGTGCATCTGCTCTTCATGTATCTATTCGCCGTCGTACTGATAATGCACATGTACGCTGTGCTGATCTTCGGAGTTCTTAAATCAATGATTACTGGGAAGAGAGAGGAGAAAGTAGCCGAGTAGCCCAAAAATTTTTATCTTCTTTTTTTAGCCTGATTTTATGGGAAAAGAGGGCAGAATTGTAGTCATAGGTATTGGTAACATCCTTCTAAGAGATGAAGGCGTTGGAGTTAGGGTTGTTGAGAGGCTAAAGGAATTTGATCTTCCTGAGAATGTTGAGATCTACGATGGAGCTACCCTTGGACTATCTCTGCTGAACATTTTGAGTGATTGCAAAAAGGCGATAATCGTTGATGCGGTGCTTGCGGGTGGAAAACCGGGAGAGGTTTACAAATTTGACCTCAGAGAGGTTTTAGACAAAAACCTGAACACGGGTATTCTATCAATGCACGATATCGACTTTATCACCGCCTTCAAGATGGGTAGGGAGTTTCTCAACCTTCCTGAAAAAATTATAGTGGTGGGTATTGAACCATCCACATTTGAAGAGGGGCTTGAACTGAGCAAAGAAGTAGAGGCGGGAATACCAAAAGCAATCGAAAAAATAATGGAAGAGCTAAGGTTAGAGTGAGCCATGGATTGTACAAGGGAGATCAAAGGTTAAAATGTATAAAAGTCCAAAGGTTAAAATGTATAAAATATGAAGAATTCTGAAGGGGAAGATGTAAAGAAAAAAAGTTTTAGAAAACCGTACCTTGTAATCTCAACCTATCTCCTTCAACGAGATTGCTGAAACCGGACAGTTTTCAGCACAAACACCGCACATAGTGCACATCTCCGTGGAGATTACCTCCCCTCTCCCATCTACTATTTGGAATGTTCTTCCCTCCTTTATCAGTGAGCAAATAGAGCTACAAAGACCGCATCCAAAGCATGACTCGTCAATTACTATCTCCTTTGTTACCCTCTCTCCTCTAAGCTTTCTTCTGTCCCTCACATCCAACGGTATAGGTAGCTCATTCAACACATCAATCATATCTCTTTCAATTTCTATCGCATTTGCGGGACAGAATACCTCACACGCTCCACAAAAATTACATCTGCTATTGAAAACAACCTCCTTTTCGGGGAGATACCTATACTCCACCGCAAGATTCGGACATACTTCCCTGCATATCTGGCAGTCCACACCAAAGCATTTATCCAAATCCACTTTATGCACACCTTTCAGTATCTTGACTACACTTATCGCGTTTTCAGGACAAACTTCCGCACATATACCGCACTGAGAACACATACTCTCTTCTACAACAACCTCCCCTCGGACAAAATCCTTCCGGGAGGTTCGTATTCTGCACGAGTTGCACTCCACCTCCAATGCATCCTTCGGGCATATCTTCGAACAAATCTCGCAATAAACGCACTTACTCTCATCTATCTCCGGTCTTCCTCCAACTTTTATAGCCTTTGTTGGACAGTAAACAACACACAACCTGCATTCAATACATCTCTCCACGAAAATATTGATTGTTCCACCTCTTAATTTCCTTAAATCGATTTCTCGTTTTACCTTAATGGCGTTATTGGGACATGCGGACATGCACAAACCACACAGAGTGCAATTATCATCAACTACAACCTTGCTAAGATTGTTAAGCTCAAACTCTTCTCGAATTATCTCAGAAAAAGCATTATCATCTATACTCAAAGCTCCGTAAAAGCAGAAAACTGAACATAACCCACACTCAGAACAATCCCCATTTTCCACCAAAATGAAGCTTTTTCCGTCCCTCAAGATGTTTATTGCATTGTTTGGACAGACTCTTTCGCACAAACCGCACCCCTTACACAACTCAGGATTAAAAGCCTGCTTCATGCGAACACCTCACCTTCTTGAACAATTGAGCAACTTATAAATCTTTTCGTAGAAGTTAAGAAAAAATGCGAATGAATTATTAAAATTTCATAAGTAATAATAAATATAAGTTATAAAAAATTAATTCAAAGGCTATATTAAAAAGACAAAAATTATTAGAGCTACGAGAGGCTACTTAGACAGCTGTTGTACAACCTTCTCGTAAACACTTAAGAGTTCATCGATGTACTCCACATTGATAAAATAATATTTCTCCGGTGGTTTTTCTTCGTAATTAAGGATGCCAAGATCGTACAACAGCTTCAGATGTTTTGATGCAGATGACTCGCTGATCTCCAATTCCTTGGCAATTTCGTGAACTGATGCCCTTTTCCTTTTGCAGAGAATTTTCAAAATTTTTCTCCTAACTCTCGGTCTTATAGCTCTCGCTAAGTCCTCATCAGGCACATTCAAATAATGGGTCTTAAAATTATTTAAACCTTTCAGAGAGTAAATTATTTATCCGATTAAACAAAACATCTACCATGGATGTGATAGTCTATCTCGCACTACTGCTGTTTGCACTCTCATGGATAGCCTTATTGGCAAGCTAAGTAAGAAGCAGGTTCGGATTACTAAATTCAATCAAATTTATTTTTTATTGATAATTATTGGTTAGTGTTGCTCACAATCCACATCCACCTGACACACATCCTTTTGACATTTTTGGCATCACCACACTACACCACATTAAAATGTCTGGTGTTCCCCGGAATCTAACACCGCATTTCATAGCATTGCAAGTGCAGTCTCCTGCAGTTGACCCTTCCGGGGGCTGTTCCATGCATGGGTTGTCCCGAAATCATCGTAAGCACTTGCTCACTCATCCGGGGACCTAAATGCATGGATTCTTGTACCCCCACACATGCAGAAAGCATCATCGAGTGCCTTGCATATCAGCACACTCAGCCTCCTCCCCGGTGGGGGATGTAAACATATTAGACGCCTTTGTTAATAACATTTTTCAATGATTTTTAAAACCCTATTTTTCACCAAGTTCGGGCCAAGTGGGTAAATTTTTATGTGAAAAACCAAAAAAACAAACATGAGGTGTGAAAAGAGTAAAATCTCAGAAACCATAAAAAAAATCTCCGAGTCACTGAAGCTTGTAAGCATAGGAGCTATAAACCATTTCATAATTTCGGAAAAAATTCTGTTCGAAGCGGGGACAACATGTTCCGCAAGGAGACTTTTCGGAAAAGATTGTGCGAAGGATGTTCAAACGGTCATAATCTCTCACGGACATTTCGACCACATTGCAGGTGTTAAGGAGATGAGCAAAAGCTTAAGCCTTTTTGCCCACGAAGGCATTATAAAACTTTTAAGAAAGGAGAAAGTTACAAGAAACTGGGAACTGGAAGATGAGCAGTTTTGCATAAACCATGGAGAGGAGACCTCCGCCTCAGCGGTTAGTTTCAGTAGTTTGAGAATTAGAGCTATTGATGAATTTCAAGAGAAGTACTTGGAAGTAATAAAGATTCCCGGACATTCCCCAGACTCAATCTGTCTTTTCAATTCCGAAGAGAGATACGCCTTAGTTTCAGACTCCTTAGGATTTCCTCTCAAATCCGGATCCATCAACATTCCCATGTTCTTCTCCGGTTTCAACGATTACATCAAAAGCATCGAAAAAATAAAAGAACTTGAACCAAGAATTATTTGCACAGGGCATAATGGGTTTGTAACGGACCTGAGCTACTGTGATGTCGCAATAGAATCGGCTTACAACCTAAGAGAGGAGATTGAGGATGGGTTAAAGGAAGAGGATCTGTTCGAAAGGATCTACATCAATGAACTAAGATACTATCCTGAAAGCACAATAAAGGGAGTTGCAAAAATCTTGATAAAAAGAGTTACCGGAGCTTAACCAACCAGAGAGTTACTGAAGTTTAACCAATCCGATGCCCAAAATATTGGGACAGCAGAAGTCCAAGTAGTTTCAACTTTATTTTGCCCCTTCAACATCACTCACCTATCTCTAACCCGCTTCCAGCGTATTCCTCGAGAAGCTTGAACGCATCAGATGGCTCCGATTGGTATGCATATATCACCGAGGACACCCTCTTGAAATCAGATATGTCATTCTCAACCATGAAGTCCAAGACAAACATCCTCCTCTTCAGCTCCTCTTCCAACTCCCTCATACTCCAGCCTCTCATCTTCCGTATATCTTCAAGTGCCTTAGATGTGCCCACCATATGATGGGTGTCTTCAAGATTGTCGTACTGGAAAACGGTTGATGTTCTTAGCATTTTTGTATTTGGATCGAGTCCGACGATTTCTGCGATTTCAATGTTCCTCCTGACCCTCTTCTCATCCACATACGTCTGCGTTTGAATGCTGATGATGTCGAGAGCCTCAATCATAGCCCTCGGAACATTGATCGGTGGGTTCTCAAGTCTATGAATCGCACTGTTCACACTATCCGCATGAAGGGTGGAGTAAGTTGTATGTCCAGTGCTCATAGCCTGAAAGAGTGTGGTTGCTTCCTTTCCTCTGACTTCTCCCACTATAATGTATTCGGGTCTCTGTCTTAACGCAGCTCTCAGCAAGTCATACATTTCAATCGGCTTTGCGTTCTCCTGAAATGCATCTCTTGTGACTCCGGGAATCCAGTTCTTGTGTGGCAGAGTTAACTCTCTCGTATCCTCTATCGTAACAATCTTGGCTTTTCTCGGAATGAACAGTGCTATGGCATTTGTTGATGTGGTTTTACCGCTCGCAGTACCGCCGGCAAAAATTAGGCTCTTCTTGTTCTCTATGCAGAGCCAGAGATAAGCCATCTGCTCTGAAGAGAAAGTTCCCCACTGGATGAGCGATACGGGAGTAATCGGTTCCTGTCTGAACTTCCTAACAGTAAAAGTAGAGCCGTGATCTGTCACTTCTCTGCCTAGGGTCATCTGGATTCTGCTCCCATCCGGCATTGTTGCATCGACCATCGGTTCTGCTATGGAGATGTGCTTCCCACACCTCTGAGCGAGTTTGATTACGAATCGATCGAGTTTATCGGGGTCGTCGAACATCAGGTTGGTTTTGAGATTGGTATATTTTCGATGGAAAATGTAAATAGGCTTGTTATGTCCATTGCATGAGATGTCCTCGATGTTGGGATCGTACATGAGGGGAGTTATCTTATCATAGAGCACGGTTTTTTTGAGAATGTGATAGAAAACTTTGAAGAAGTCCGCACCTTCCAGATTTATTCTGTAATCACTCAGAACCTTGTCCACCTCGTCCCTCAAAAGATCTTCACTCGATCTCCCAAACATCTGATCCGATTTTAGAACAACATAACCAAGTTTATCTATTATCTCATCCACGAGTAGTCTTTCTTCATCATTTAGGTCTGGCTCATGAACATAATACAGGTACTCATCCTCCTCAGGATTGTAAAGGATGTGAACACTCGCATAGGCATATTTTCCAGATAAGGGATAACTCTCAACCTGTGTCCAGCCCTCAGGAACCTCAAAACTCCTCTCAAGCTTTTTTGCAAGAACAGAGAAAGTCTCCTCCTCTAACCAATCCTCTCTTGCAGTTTTTTTCAGTTCTTCAAATATCCTTCTCTGAGTTTGCTTTTTGTCCTTTCTTCTCAAAAAGAATACCATCAATGATACCTCAATCTTTCATGTAAAAAGCTTTCTGTTTGGTTATGATGATGGGTGTTGTGGGTTTGCCCTGATCAGGGGGCTTTTACCCTCCAACAACTCACATCACTTATGGAATGAGAATATTTCAAACTTTAAATTCTCATCTGTGAGGCTCGTTAAAAGACTATCAAGCATACTTTCGGTGCAGACCACAATCACACCACAGCCATGATGCGATGCTTCGATGCAAACCTCTTTTGAACCGAAAAAAATTGGCTCCACCCTAACCTTTCTGCACGCTACAAGAGCTTCCACCCCTATTGCAACCACAATCTTCTTTGGGTTATCCTCTATTAGCTTTTTAAGAGCTGTATGATTCACTTTCCTGCTACCACCCTCACCAATGTCGGGAACCTTCACTATAAGAATGCTACCCTTCCCTGGAGGTTGAAATCCTTCCACCGGCTTGATAAGAACATCCTCTCCATCATCCGCGGAGGTTAACGCGATCCCATTACCTTTGCCATCCTTCTTTGCAAGGATGAATCCATCCTCAAACCAGTAGCGAACTCTCGAATTTTCTTTAATTTTACCCTTTGCAATGGCTACTAGGGACTTCGAGTACAATTTTTTCACAAGCTCCTCTGAGAAAACATGAAGATCGAAAAGGTTCTTCGTCAACCACTCAACTCCCTTCTCCGTAACTTCGTAAAACCCCTTGTGGACTATCCTAACGAAGCCATCACCAACAAGCTCTTTAAAGTATTCAGAGATAGCTTGTGGTGTTAGATCGAGTTTTCTTGCTATCTCTCTCTGGTTTGTCTCCTTTTTCGATACGAGTTCTGACAATATCAGAAGCCTGATCGTTTCTTTTCTGCTCAAAAGCACATTCATTAATTCAAGTATGCATCCTAACTCTTATTTTACTTTATCGTTAATCGAGTGAACCAAGTGCTTGAAGATAGTGGTGAATGATGCAGAGAAAATGAATCAGGGGGAAACGGATTCAGATTATTCTGAATAGAACATCCTCCACATCTGCTCCCTTCAAAACCTCCACAATTCCGATAAGAAACGGAAAATCTTTTGAGTTTAGCTTATTCTCTTTCTCAAGATTTTTCAGGAGAGTGTAAGCTCTTTTAGAATTGTTGTACCCTTCTACAACCCCGACACCCCTCCTTTTCAACTCATCCAACGCAGAATTAATCGAGTACCCTTTCCCTAATAGCTCCCCGAGCATGCCATTTCTCCCTCCTCTAAAAGTTGCAATAAGATCTCCGAAACCCGACAATCCATAAACAGTCTCTTTTCTTCCACCCATAGCCTGAACGAACCTTGATATTTCATCTATCGCCATCGCTGCTATAACTCCCTTTAAATTGCTCATTTCTATACCTCCTTTCCTCTCCTCATACCCCCGTATCCATGCTATGCCGATAGAGTAAACATTCTTTAAGGCTGAAGTTACCTCAGTACCGATAATATCATCAGAGGTCGTTATTCGATAGTAGTTTGTCTCAAAAATTTCTTTCAACAACTCTACCTTATTAGAACTCTTTGAACTAAACACAACCCTTGTAGGATTTTTTACCGCTACTTCTCTCGCAATAGAGGGGCCTGTTATAGCAACAATATCTATTTTACTGTTTTTACTTTCCATAAACTGTGGAATGGTTACTACCTCTCCATTATATTCAAGAAAACCCTTGGAAATAGTAACTACAATCTTTCCATCTAGATCTTGATTAATTCTTGAGAATACACTCTCCACTCCATCCGTACTGACAGCGAGAAGGACTACATCATGATCCGCAACCGCTTCACTCATCATCTCCGGGTAGAGAATGTTTATCCCTTCCAACCCCACTCCTATTCTCGGATGTTTTTCCCCTTTCCTCAACAGATCGAGGATTTCAATGTCGTATTCAGTACCGCATATCGAAACATTTATACCGTTATCCATGAGGGGTATTGATAGTGCTGAACCCATTGCACCTGCCCCAATTATCAAAACATTCATAAATACTAAATAAAAAATAATGATTAAATATGTATCGGAATAACAGTGAAAATTAGTATAAATATCTGTGCCAATGAATACCTACTTATCGTATATTTAATCTCCAACCAATAAATTTTTTTACCATTTATGCGAGTTTATTACGGGTGGGGGATTCTCCATGCATAAAGAAGAGCTTGTATTTTTACATCTGACACTGTTCCACATGAAAAGATTTTTCGAAGAGGCAGGGATAGCTAACGGGCATTTTGCATCCTATGACAAGCTCGGCATACAACCCGTGCACATCCACAAGAGCAAGGCTGACCACAAAAAGGCAATACTGACTCTCTGTAAGGGGATAACAGACATCTTTAAAGAGAGCCAACCAGAAGATGTCATAAAAAATCCGAGGGTTAGAGAGCTATTAGAGGTCATCGAAGAGGTTCAGAGCCATTAGGTAAGCGGATTCACCGTCTCTGTAGTAGCCATGGATTACATCAACAACCTTAAATCCCTTTTTTTTATAGAGGTTTTGTGCTCTGAGATTGCTAACCCTGACCTCAAGTAGAACGGACCTCTTTCCTCTCAACCTTATCCTCTCTATCGCCCTATCCAATAGAAGCGATCCAATACCATATCCCTGAAACTCTTTTTTAACCGCAAAGGATATGATTTTTGAGGAGTCGTTCATGTCCATTACCGCTATGTATCCAACCACCTTCCCACCTATGTCCGCTACGAGAAGGTCGTTGCTGTGAGAGAGATAAACGAATAGATCGTAAGCTGGATTCTTGGGACTAAATGCTTCTTCTTCTATCTTGAGGATGTCCTTAAAATCCCTCACACTATACTCCCTTACCATCACCGAAAGCACAATTTTAAATTCTGATGTTGAGTATTTAATGAATATGGTTCTCGAGGGGTTGGTCGACTTCATCCGAAAAAACTACAATGGAAAGATAGTTGAAGTTGGTTGCGGGACGATGTTTCGAGTTGCGGAGAAGCTGAGGGATTCTGGGTTCGAAGTTGTATGTGTGGATGTAAAAGCTATGAATGCTCCGAGAGGGATAATATTCTATCAGGATGATGTCAACAACCCTAAAATCGAGATATACAAAAATGCAAGTGTTATTTACTCTATAAGACCACCGTATGAACTATACACGCCCCTAATGACACTATCAAAAAAGGTGTGTGCAGACTGCATAATTAAACCACTTTACGGAGAGATTCCCGAGAATTTCAGACTCGTAAACAATAGAGGTGACTATTTTTACATAATGAGAGTAAATTATTAAAATGTTTGAGATAATTATACCACATGCCAAAAATCCTTACTATCAGAGATATTGAGAAGTGCGTTGGCTGTGGGCTATGCATGTACGCCTGTGCGAGAAGGTTGCCAAAGAAGCCTTTCATCGGCTATGACCATTCCGGAATCCTATCCGTGAGCTTAAGTGGATTTGAAAGAGGTGCAACGATAATAGTCTGCAGAGCGTGTCCCGATCCTCCATGCTCTCAGGTTTGTCCAACCTCTGCACTAACACCAAAGAAAGGGGGAGGAGTAACATACAAGGAGAAGCTTTGTACGGGCTGTGGGAATTGCATCGATGCCTGTACAATCAGTGCTATTTTCATGAGAGATGATGGAAAAGTCGCCCTATGCGTACATTGTGGCTATTGTGCAAAATATTGTCCCCATGGTGTTTTGGAGTTCAAAGATGTTAAAGAGATGGAGGAGGGATTTTAATGGACGAACACAACTTTGAGAGAAAAAATATCCTCCACATAAACCTGTCAGACTACACCTATTTTGTTGAAGAAAGGGACGACTTAGCAGAGTACATCGGTGGAGTTGGAGTGGGAGTTAAACTCCTCCAAGAGAACCTAAAACCAGATGCAGATCCACTTGGGGAGGAAAATGTGATTATCTTCTCCACCGGACCTTTCACTCCTGCGTATCCCTTCGCTTCAAAGACTGTAGCCCTCTTTAAAAGTCCTCTCACAGGAAATCTCGGAGAAAGCCATGCAGGAGGGAGAAGTGCAACAAGCATTACCTCTGCAGGCTATGATGCCATCGTTATAAAAGGCAAGAGTGAGAAACCTGTGTACCTCGTAATCGAAAACAATCGAGTTCACTTTAAGGATGCACGGGTGTTGTGGGGAATAGAGGACTCATTGATTACGGGAAGAATAATCGCAGAAAAGGAGGGTGGAAGAGGAATTAGAAGCATAATGAGAATTGGAGGAGCGGGAGAGAGGCTTGTTAGATATGCATGCGTAATGACAGAAACCTACCGCCACTTTGGAAGACTCGGACTCGGAGCAGTTTTTGGTAGCAAATTGTTGAAAGCTATTGTTGTAATCGGAAGAAAGGATAGAAAGCCCGTAAAACTCAAAGAATATCGAGAAGTTTATGACGAAATTTTTAAGAAAGCTGTAGAATCAGATGTAATGCAGAAATATCACTTAATTGGTACCCCAGTCAACATATTACCACTAAATGAGCTCCAATCACTACCTACAAGAAATCTCGAGTCCGGATACTTCGAAAGAGCTGAGGAAATTAGTGGTGAAGCATTTGCAGAGACTTTGCTCGCAAGAAGGATTGCTTGTAACCACTGTCCTACTGCGTGCATCCACATTTCCGCTCTTAAATGGCCGTTTGAGGAAGAGGCTTATTTCTACAAAACAATAATGATCTCCTATGATTACGAGCTTATCTACGCCTTAGGATCGATGCTCGGCATAGGAAACAAGGAAGAGATCTTAAAATTGATTTACAAAGTGGAAATGTATGGCCTGGATGCGATGTCCACGGGTGTCGTCCTTGCATGGGCGACCGAGGCTTTAAGAAGAGGGATCGTTGGAGAGAGAGACACCCTCGTTCCCTTGCAGTTCGGTGACTTTAGATCCTACTTCAAGGCTATTGAGTACATATATCTGCAACCCAACGAGTTCTACAAAAACATAGCCAAAGGAGCTGAGTACGCATCGGACATCTATGGAGGGAAAGACTTTGCTCTCACATTCGGAAAAAACGAGATGGCTGGCTACCATACCGGAGAGGGGGCATATATCGGTTACTTAATTGGATTGAGACACAGTCATCTGGATAATGCTGGATACTCTGTTGACCAGAAGATGAAAGATGAAATTGAGCCCGAAAACCTCGTTGACAAGCTCGTTAAAGAGGAGATCTGGAGGCAAGTCCTCTCGAGTCTCGTTGTATGCTTTTTCGCAAGGGGATTATACACTCCAGAACTGATCTCAAAAGCCTTTGTTCCACTCGGAATTGAATTAAAAGAGGACGAGCTGATAAATGTCGGTGAAAGAATATACAGAGAGAAGATCAAAGTGAAAAAATCTATGGGTTTCAAAATCAAGCACCTCAGAATTCCGGAGAAGATATTCAAGGTTAGAAACTTCAGAGGAGAACTTAACAGAGATTACATCGAGAGAGCTCTGAAATATTTTGAGAAAAAGTACATGTGAGTGTTGACTTGCTGTCGGTTTCCAGAGAGCTACTTGTCACTCCTCCTGAGGCTTAGAAAGATGAGTATAGCACCTAGAATTAAGAAAACATCTACTGGTGGTAGCAAGGATCCTAAGAATCCAACGGATGCTCCCAACAACACACTCTTTTCTGATTGCTCACTCTTAGAGAGAAAGTAGGACACTACCGCAAGAAATAATCCCGTCAGGAAGATTATGAAGCCAAAAGTAGTAAGGAGGAAGTCATGGCTCACAAGAAAAGAGGGTAGGGAGATCACACCTATAGAGCCCATAATAAAATATCCCACAGTACTTATCAACCTCAAAGCAATGGAGACTATAAGCAGAATAAGCCCGATTTCACGAATTAAATTCACTTCCGAGATCCTTTCAATCGCTTGATCTATTTGATCTAAATGATTCAAATCATTTTGATCACTTTTCCCTTCCATGAAGTTCACCCGCCTGAAAATTATTTTAGGTAATTAAAAAAGGTTTGGTTTTGAATTAGTAGATGTATTTGAAAGAAAATGTAAAAATATGGTGATCGATGAATCTTTGAATTTAATATTGAGTTTTAACTTCATCTTTTTTGCCATTCCGATTTTCACTATTTTTACCTAAACCACAACTGTCCTATTCTCTTGAATAGAAAAACACCAAACACCAAAAAATCAGAAGTAATAATAATACTCTCCTTTCGCCTTCTGTTCTCTATCAAGTCTTGAATCAAGTTTATTAACCCTCGGTCTTTTTGTTTCTTCATCCCTTCTGAAGGTAATCCCGAGATTGGAGAGGAATCTATTCATTCCGTCCTTCATGCTCAAGGGTTTGCTCGACTTACCTTCCTTTCCGGGATTTCCTTCAAAAACTATCAACCTATCAGAAATCATATCGATGAGATATATGTCATGATCCACAACAAACACACTCTTCTTGGAATTCAGAGCAAATCTTCGAATTATTCTTGCAACCTCGGTTCTCTGCTCAACATCAAGGTGTGCGGATGGTTCATCAAGCAAATATATGTCCGCCTCCCTCATCAAACAGGCTATAACCGCAACCCTCTGCAGTTCACCACCACTCAGATCGGTTAAACTTCTATCCATTAGCTCTTCAATCCTTAAAGGCTTTAGAAACTCAGTTTTATAATAGGATGATGTTATTAAAGGATTAATTGATGTTAAAAACGATTTTACAGTTATTTCACTATCCGCTTTTATGTACTGAGGCTTATACGAAGTTTTCAGCTTGAACTCTATCTTCTTGTCATCATCCTCCAGCACTCCCGCGATTATTTTTACAAATGTGGACTTCCCAGTTGCATTTGGTCCAACAACCCCAAGAACCTCTGAACTTTTTATCTCACCTTTCTCAGCCCTTAGAGTAAATCCATCCAGTGTTTTCTTAAATGATGGATACTCTAGAACCACATTTTCTAGCTCCGTCTCTCTTGGCTGAAACACCTCGAACTCAATCGGTTTCTCTCTTATCCTTATGTTCTCATCCGGGAGATAACCCTTCAGGTACTGGTTTATTCCAACCCTGACTCCCTTAGGGTTTGTCACAACACCATAAACGGAAGGTTCGCCGTATGTGATGTGAATGTAGTCAGCCAACATATCGAGAATTGCTATATCATGCTCCACTATAAGCACTGGCTTTTTTTCAGCCTTCTCTCTTATGAATTTTGCCACAGAGGTTCTCTGATAGATGTCGAGATACGATGTGACCTCATCGAGGAAGTAAAAGTCCGCATCTCTCAGCAACGCTCCCGCAATTGCAAGCCTCTGCAGTTCACCACCGCTGAGGTTCTTTATCTCCCTATCTATGGAGTTCTTTAAATCAAGTTTCTCAACCACCTCATCCATCTGCCCAGTTTCATCTACCTTTTCAAGTAAATCTCTCGCCTTCCCTTTGTAAATCTTAGGTATCGCCTCGATGTACTGTGGCTTTACACTCGTCCTTATTCCATCGACCAGATTTTTCAGATAGTCCAACAGCTCAGTACCAGCAAATCTTTCAAAAATCTCATCCCACTCAGCACTTTCCTTGCCGAGATTTGGCTTGAGTTGTCCAGAGAGTATCTTGACCGCGGTTGTTTTTCCGGTACCGTTCGGTCCGAGCAAACCAACAACATGTCCCTTCCTCGGGATTGGCAGGTTGTAAAGAACGAATCCATTCTGACCGTATCTATGAACCTCTCTCCCTTCCAGTTCATGCGGTAGTCCAACTATCCAGAGAGCAGAAAAAGGACATTTCTTCACGCATATCCCACATCCTACACACAGCTCCTCCGAGATTACCGCCTTTTTGTCGATTATTACAGCCTCTCCACCCGTTCTGACTACTGGACAGTATTTATAGCACTCCTGACTGCATTTGTCTGGTTTACATCTATCCCTATCTACAACAGCGATTCTGTAGTCTTCCATGAGTATCACCCGAACTAAATGTTAAGAAGAAGAGTCCACGAGATATACCATGTCGTGAATGTGAGAAATCCTATTCCCGCCCAATCCTTCCCCTGAAGTTCTATATCAAAATTGGGCATGATAAACTTATTAATATATATCGTGAGAACAAGCACAACAATACTCAAAGGATCCCGAGTTCTTAAATCTCCCGTAACAAAAAAGGAAATTATTCCCGCAATAACTCCAAAAATCAAGGGCAAAAATGTTTTTATTACTTCCTGCTGGTAAGTTAACTCCTTTACCGGCTCAGATGTGGGTTTAGCGATCCCTATTTTTTCCACTTCAGATTTCATATCATTCTCTTCTCTTTCTTTATGCTTTCCCTTTCCCCTACCCTCTCTATCCTTCCAATCCTTCTCTCTCGAATCTTTCTTCCTTTTCTTGGATTTTTTTGCCATTCGATCACCTTCGCTCATCTAAACGACGGTCTTTCAGAGAGAAACATCGGAAGCGGTAGCTGTTTAAATGGTTTTCCTCTGCACTCATTCTTTATCCTATTCACCAATTCCTCCACACCCATCATTACTTTCCTCTGCTCTCTTAGAGTGCTCTCAGCTCTCACTGTTACCGATAATTTCCCTTCCTTCACTTCCTTCTCCCCTATCACAACGACATAGGGTATCCACTCCGTTCCAGCATCCCTGATCTTCTTGCCGAGGGTTTCATCCCTGTCATCAACATCCACCCTTATGTTGTTGCTCTTCATCAACATTGCTATATCTTTCGCATTATCAAGGTACTTCTCTGATATGGGTATAATCCTAACCTGAGTTGGAGAAAGCCACACCGGAAGCATCGGGAGTTCTCCCTTCTCCTTAAGGATGTACGCTTTTTCGAGCAAAGCATACATGCATCTCTCGACAGCACCGCTCACAGAGGTGTGGAGAATTAGAGGTATCTCCCTCTCTCCGTTATCGTTCACATAGCTTATACCATATCTTTCAGCATTTTCAACATCGATTTGTACTGTACTCAAAGCCGATGCCTTATCCATTGAATCGACAAAATTAAATTCAAATTTAAGCACAAAGTAGAAAAATCTGCTGTCCCACATCTCTATCAGGATAGGTCTATTAAGAATCTCCACAAGGCTATTCACAAAATCTCTGTTCTCCTCGTAAAAGTCCTTCGTAACCCTGACTGCAGTTTCATAATCCTCTGGATACAGCCCAATCTCCCTCAACACCTCCACCGATAATTTATACTGATTCATAAACTCCTGCTTCGCTTCCTCCATGTTCTTAACAACTGTATGCATATCCGGCATCGTAAATGCCCTCAATCTTCTAAGTCCAACGAGTTCGCCTCTCTGCTCCTTTCTGAATGAGTAACGTGTAAGTTCATACATCTTAAGAGGGAGGTTTTTGTAGGTTATAACCGCGTCATGCTTCATCAGGAACTGCCCAAAACATGCGGCAAATCTGAGAAAGAACTCTCTCTTATCTCCGCTGATTATATACTGTCTCGCTGGGAATCTTTCAAGATACTTGCGTAGAGTTGGATGCTCCCTGTCGTACATCAGGGGTGTTTCAACCTCCATCGCTCCATACTCTACACACTTCTCCGTTATGTAAAGCTCAAGTAAGCTTTTAATCAGCCTTCCCTTGGGGTAGTATCTCATATGTCCGGAATCGCTCGCAGGCTCGTAGTCTGCGATCTGCAGTCTTTGCATGTATTCAACATGAGGTGGTATTCGGTCTACAGCCCTCTTTTTCGCAATTTCGTAGTTTACAAACTTTCTCAGATTTTCATGCCCCGTAAAATCAAATTTTTCCACCTCTACAAGTTCTTTTTCAGGTGTTAGAATGTACCAGTAGCTCTTCGCCTTTTCCTCCGCTCTCAAAGCTTCGGTATACTCTTTCTCTTCCGCAGAAACAGAGGTTATCTCTCTCGAAAGTTCGCTGAGCGGATGACCTTTGCACGATAGTGTAAATGCTTTGTACCATCCAAATGGTGCTCTATGCACCTCATAACCATCCAACAGCTTATTTGCAAGCATTTTTAAGATTTTCACACCCTTCTTCGGTTCAGCAAGATTTGAAGAAAGGTGAGCATAGGGATATACAAGAATTCTGTTACAATTTATCTTTTCCGCCACTTCTTTTATGTCGTTTACCGCTATATCAACCACACTTTCATTATCGTCTTTTTCAACTGATGTGAACACAACAAGAACTTCATCAATCCTCTTCTTTCCGGAATCTTCAACATCTTCAGCGACGGATGTTTTTTTCTTTAACTCATACTCCATGAAATCCGCATGAATTAGGAGAAGTTTCATGAAACTCCGATTCACAATAGTGGTATTAAACTTTTCTATTAGTTAGTTAACTATTTAGCTAATTATTAGCTAACTCGAAAAATGTTGGTACAATGTTCGGTTGAATTGAAAAAGCTTAGCTATCTCACATCCCACAATTCTTTCCAAAATTGGTGTTACGATTCGTGATCTATCCCAAGACCCTTAGCAAATCCCACAACATCCCCTACTACTATAAGAGTCGGACCTTTGATCTGCCTCTTTCTGACCTTCTCCGCTATGGTGGATAAAGTTCCAAGAATCGTTCTCTGGGAATCGAGAGTCCCATCTACAATCACAGCAACGGGAGTTTCAGGATCTCTTCCCTCCGAAATAAGATTTTCACATATTCTCTCAATTTTATCCCGACCCATCAAAATGACTATCGTTCCCTCGATGAATGCCTTGGACCATCTCCTAACATCCTCTCTCCCAGTAACAACGAGAACGAGTGATGAGAGTTCTGGATGCGTGAGGGGTATTCCCGCAGATGTTGGAACCGCACTTATAGATGAGACGCCCGGAATTACCTCATAAGGTATGCCCTCTTTTTTCAAAAATTCTGCTTCTATACAACCTCTACCAAAAACAAAAGGATCTCCACCCTTCAATCTAACAACAACCTTCCCCTCCTCGGCATATTTTTTCATCAATTTATTTATCTCTGCTTGTCTGACTTCCCCTTTCTCACAACTATCCTTCCCAGCATAAATCAATAATTTTCCCTCATTCTTAATGAAGTCAACGATTTTGTCTCCAACAAGCTTATCGTACAGTATAACATCAGCCTTATTGATTACTTTGAGTGCCTTCAATGTTAAAAGCTCAGGATCTCCTGTACCTGCCCCTACAAGGTACACGAAACCTAATTTTCCATTCTCTCTCTCCATTCGAAAAAAGGGATGTGAGCAATCAAATAAAACTTTTGGTAAACCTTAGCCAATCAAAGTAAAAATTGGGAAAAAATTAAATTATTAAAAATTTCAATTAAGGACTCATAGGAAACTAAAGGGATTCTGTTCGAAAGACTTATATATTCTTAAAAAGAAGCAGAATCCGTATAAGGGGGGTGAATTAATTTGAGCGATGAAGAATTTCCATTGCTTAGTGAGCTGAAAAAGGGTCCATGGCCCTCTTTCGTAAAAGAAATCGAAAAGACAGCGGAGAAAAAGCCAGAGATGAGAGATCTTTTGAGACAGCTCGAGAGAAGCTACGAAGACAAAATCACATACTGGAAACATGGAGGTATAGTTTCTGTCAAAGGGTATGGTGGTGGAGTTATAGGTAGATACTCATTCCTTGCAAAAGAGTGCCCCGGAGTTGCAGAATTCCACACGATGAGAGTTAACCAGCCCGCAGGATGGTTCTACACGACTGAGGCACTGAGAACTCTCTGTGACATCTGGGAGAAGTACGGAAGCGGACTCACAAACATGCATGGTTCAACCGGAGACATAATCTTCCTCGGTACAACAACACCGAATCTCCAGCCATGCTTCAACGAGCTTGCAAAGAATGGCTGGGATCTTGGAGGTTCGGGATCCGCCCTCAGAACCCCAAGTGCCTGTGTAGGACCCGCAAGATGTGAGTTTGCATGTATCGATACCCTTGATATCTGCTATGAACTGACAATAACATATCAGGATGAACTGCACAGACCAATGTGGCCATATAAATTCAAGTTTAAGATTGCAGGATGCCCCAACGACTGCGTCGCTTCAAAAGCAAGATCCGACTTCGCAATAGTTGGAACATGGAGAGACGAGATAAAGATCAATCAGGAGGAAGTAAAGAAGTATGCAGAAGCCGGTGTAGATATAAAGGGACAGGTAGTTGACAACTGCCCAACAAAGTGCATTGAGTACGATGAAGAGAAGAAGGAGATCAAGATAGATAACTCCAACTGTGTAAGGTGCATGCACTGCATAAACGTACTGCCGAAAGCCCTGAAACCGGGAGATGACAGAGGGGCTACAATCCTCATGGGTGGTAAGGCTCCAATTCTCGAAGGTCCAGTAATGAGCTGGGTGATCGTGCCGTTCATGAAGATGGAGCCACCATATGATGAGCTCAAAGAGCTTGCAGAAGCGGTATGGGACTTCTGGGATGAGAACGGTAAGTTCAGAGAGAGACTTGCAGAGCTTATCGAGAGAGTTGGAATGATGAAGTTCCTCGAAGCCATTGGTGTAGAACCAGATCCAAGACAGATCAAAGAGCCGAGAGCAAATCCGTTCTACTTCTGGAGAGAAGAGGATCTCAAGCCAAGAACCGATCCATGGGAGATTTGGAGAAAAGCAGAAAGCGAGATGTGAGGAGGTGTGTTAAATGGCAAGCGAGCCTGTTGAGGAATATATTAGTGATATCGGACCGCCGAAATATGATAAGTTTCTCCCGCCAGTGATTAAGAACAACTACGGAAAGTGGGCATATCATGAAGTCCTAAAGCCCGGTGTTCTCGTGCATGTTGCAGAGAGTGGTGACAAAATCTACTCGGTAAGAGTCGGTTCACCGAGACTGCTCAGCATTTACACAATAAGAGAACTCTGCGATATCGCAGACAAGTACTGTGATGGCTATCTCAGATTCACAAGCAGAAACAACATCGAGTTCCTGCTAACAGATGAGAGCAAAATCGACCCCCTCATCGAGGAAGTTGAGAAGTTGGGATTCCCCGTTGGCGGAACATGGGATGCTACCAAAGCAAAATACGCACTCTCAAACATAGTCCATACACAGGGGTGGATCCATTGCCACACCCCAGCTATCGATGCTTCAGGACCTGTTAAGGCGTTGATGGATGCACTATTTGATCACTTCAAGAACATGGATCTCCCCGGGTTGTGCAGAATCTCACTCGCATGCTGTTTGAACATGTGCGGTGCGGTGCATGCATCAGACATATCACTGGTTGGAATCCACAGAACACCGCCGGTAGTTGATGATGATGCTGTTAGAAGGACTTGTGAGATTCCATCCACTGTTGCTTCATGCCCAACTGGTGCTCTCAGACCGGATATGAAGAAGAAGACCGTCAAGGTCGATGAGAGCAAGTGTATGTACTGTGGTAACTGTTACACAATGTGCCCCGGTATGCCACTATTCGACCCCGAGAACGGTGGTGTAGCTATCCTCGCCGGAGGAAAGCTATCTGATGCGAGATCACCAGCCAGACTATCAAAGGTTGTTGTACCATACTTACCAAACAACCCGCCGAGATGGCCAGAGGTTGTCGATGTGATAAAGACAATCCTCGAAGCATGGGCTTCTGAAGCAAAGCCACATGAGAGGATTGCTGAGTGGATCGATAGAATCGGCTGGGAGAAGTTCTTCGAGAAGACGGGCATTGAGTTCAAAGTTCAGCTCATCGATGACTTCAGACAGCCAAGACACACATTCAGAACGACAACCCAGTTCAGATGGTGAAATTTAAATAACTTCTTATTTTATTTTTAACAGGGTGAAAAGTATGGGAGAATTTGATGAGGAAACAAAGCAAAAAGTTCTTGAAAAACTTGCACAAAAGCCATGGTCAACGAGAGATCTTGCAAAAGTATTGCAGATGAAAAAGAGAGAGGTTGATAAAATCTGTAAAGAACTTATCGAGGAAGGGAAAGCCACATACTGGAGTTCTGGTTCAACAGCATATGTAACAACCAAGGAAAAAGCTGAAGAGATGGAGGCAAAAAGAAAAGGTTAATCCTCGATTTTTATTTTTTGTAAGAAAATTTTTCAGTCGTTATAAGAAAAGTTGCCATTAGCTTTTTTATCCATTCAATGAATCTATAATGTTCCTTTTCACTGTGAAAGAAGTGATTATAAATAACAAAAAAGTTAAATATCCCTTAAATTATTCTGACATCATCTTTTGGAGGTGATGATCTTGGCGGAAATAGTCGTGGACAAAGAAACTTGTGATGGATGTGGAGAGTGCATAGCAGTCTGTCCCGAAAGCGTGTATGAGTTCGATGATGATGGCAAGTCCGAGCCCGTCAACATGGAAGACTGCTCTGAATGTTGTTCATGTATAGAAGTTTGTCCAACCGGTGCGATAACAATCGATGCCTGCGAGTAAAGCAGGCTTTCGTTTTAAATTTTTATTTAAATTTTTAACTCCAAGATTCGTTTCTATTTTTTGATGGTCTCTACACTCAGTTTGAGCGCCTTTATAACCTTTCAACCCTTATAAAAATGTTAGCTTATAAAAATGTTAGCCCATCTATTCCAAAATACAGAAACTTAAAAAAACCCAAAGCTAAAAAACTTAACCGAACGACAGAATTAAAAAAGTAAGAAAGGTTACTTTTTCTCGAGCAGTTCTGGATATACATGACAGTCCCAGCAGTTTGGCTTTACACCCGTGTACTCATGGCACTTATCACAGAACTCCGCTTTGCTTGTGTGGCACTCAAAGCATGTGTAGGTGGAGATGTTGTACTCCGTGCCATAGGTATCGCTGACATAAGTTCTTATACCCTTTCTGATGACACTATCTCGCCATTCCTTCAAGAGAACCATATGATTCTCGCTCATCCACTGTGGATCTTCAACACACTGATCGCCTTTTGCCTTTTGAAGCTCTGGAAGTTGTGCTCCAAGCTCACCTACTGCGGTATTGTAGAAATATGGGAAGAAAAAGAACCCCACAAATACCAGCAATACCGCAATTAGTGGAGCCTTCATACCTCCACCTCCAGATACTCTCCAAGTGGATTTCCTCTCAGATCTGTGTCACGCTCTTTTTCACCACTCATGACCATTGCATTTGCGACAAGCTCCGTCACACCACCCATTTGAACCGGAAGCTTCCAGTACTGCAGTAAGGTTGGTATCGCTGCCCTGTCAATTGCACATGCTGCGGTGACATGGTTTACACCATACTTCTCGTGCACATACTTTACCGCCATTGCTCTCGGCATTCCACCTCTCATCCTGAGTTCAAACAGTTCGTCTGCAAGCAATCCCGCACCGCTACCACAGCAATAGCTCTTCTCCCTTATTGCATGATCGGGCATGTCATAGTAGTAATTGCAGACCGATTTTATCACAAACCTCGGCTCTTCAAGCAATCCCATTCCCCTTGCAATGTTACACGAGTCGTGATGGGTTACCCTCAGATGGTCGTTTCTGCTCTTATCAATCTTAAGCTTCTTGTGTTTGAGTACATCTGCCAAGAACTCAAGCACATGCACCATTTTCGTGCTACTTGCATTCTCAAATACCGTTCCGGTCACGGGATTCACGGGATCCTCTAAGACCTTCAATGCATCCTCGTATGTATCATCTGCAAATGTAGCCATGTACTGATGCTTTATCCTCCACATGTGGCCACATTCTCCTCCAAGGATCCACTTAACCCCGAGCCTTTTCGCCTCCTTGTAGATCTTCTGATTTATCTTCTTAGCAACCTCGAACGAGTGGAAGAAGCCGAAGTTTCCTCCCTCCGCAGCGTATGTACTCATCGTATAATCAAGACCGAGTTCATGGAACACCATCAGATAGCCTATGAATGTGAACCAGTGTGGCTGAGCGAAGTAATCTCCAGATGGTGTTACGAAGAGGATTTCCGCCCCCTTCTTATTAACCGGTACTTCAATGTCAATCCCCGTGATCTCTTTGATGTCATCCACAGCATACTGAATTGAATTCACAACACCGCCGGGATTTAAGCCGAGATGGTTTCCAGTTCTGACACACGCAGCTGCGGAGATCAAAGTAAATCTCTGGCTGATACCGATGGAGTTCAGAAGCTCTCTTGCAAGCATCGTTATCTCAGCAGTATCAATACCATACGGACAGAAAACCGAACACCTTCTGCACTCCGAACACTGGAAGTAATACAGGAACCACTCCTTGATTACATCCTCTGTTAGCTCCCTTGCCCCTGCATATTCCCCAAATACCTTGCCAGAAGTTGTAAAGTACTTCCTGTATATGGATCTTAACAGTTCCGCTCTCACAACGGGCATGTTTTTCGGATCACCTGTGCCTATGTAGTAATGACACTTATCCGCACATGCTCCGCATCTCACACAGATGTCCATGAACACCTGAAATGATCTGTACTTCCTCCTCAATTCATCCATTTTATTGATTATTATCTCCTTCCAATTGGGCGGAAGTTTCCAGTCCTCATCAAGAGTGTTCCATTCCCTCGGATAAGGTAAGCCTAAGTACTCCTGATCCCTGAGCAGTGCTGCATAGCTGTAATATCCTTTCCTCATCTCGGTTGTTGGTTTAAGCAGTTCTTTCCAGTTGCTGAACTGCTGTCTGATCTCAAACTTTTCGAGATCCTCAAACTTTTGTTCGCTCATTTTCACACCTCCTCTGGTTTAACCACATATCCCATTTGCTCTATCTCATCAAGGTCATCCTTGAAATTCTCATAGAACTCATCGTAATCAACGCCCTTAACTGGATAATTCCATGGGTTTATGTGTCTCTTTGCTCTCGGATTGTTAGGCATGTTCCTTGTTGGGCTGAAGAATATTCCAGCTGAGTGCATCAACTTGCTGAATGGGAAGTAAGCTAACAATGCTGAGACGAAGAGTATGTGTAGCATAAACATCCAGTGCAACTCAGGACTTGCAGGTGGTCTGAATGCAAGAAGCCCCTGTGCCAGCTCCTTTATGTGTGCAACATCAACAGGGATGACATACCTCATGAGCAGTCCCGTTATCACCACTCCAAGGAGCAGGAATAGAGCTATGTAGTCTGAGGGAAGAGAGAAGGTTCTTTCCTTCGGGAATGCAATCCTTCTGTATAGGAGGTACAGCAACGCTATCAACAATGTCAGTCCGGTAACCATGATGTGCACAACATGTGGCTGGAACCACCCCAAATGAACCTCTATGAATCCATCAAGGCTTTGAATCATGTTCACGAAATCCGGAACTGGCTGTAGGAAGAACCTGAAGTGCCTTATAAGGACTATCAGCAAGCTCCAGTGGAATACCAAGCCGAACAACCAGAGCCATTTCGTGCTTACCGCATTCTGTGCTGGCAGTTCGTATCTTACATTCTTCCAGAGACTTCTGAAGAGAAATATCTCCATTAACACCCTCACAGCTGTCTCCCATCGGGTGTATGGGCTATCAAACCTGTCCATGAACGTTCTTCTCAGGAAAGGCAGAGAATACTGCTGTCCAGAGGTTGTGGTTATATTGAACGGTACTGCACTCCTTGACCATTGAAATATCCTGTAAAGAACGCCAATAACGAATATGAAGCCCGCCAAGTATGGAATTACAACACCTACAAGAAAGCCCAATTGACTCATTCTTCATCCACCTCCACACACGCCATATCGCATGATGCCTTTGCTATCTTGTGCTCTTTCTCTGCATGTTCACAGCATTCATCTACATTATCAAATATCGCGTCGCAAAGCTCACATTTGTACTGTTTCGCAGTTGGTTCAGCCTCAACACACGCCATATCGCATGATGCCTTTGCTATCTTGTGCTCTTTCTCTGCATGTTCACAGCATTCATCTATGTTCTTGAACACCGCGTCGCAAAGCTCACACCTGTATTCTTTCTCCTCAACAACTTCCTCAAGCTCCTCCTCAAGTTCCTCAACTTCCTCCTCTTCAACTTCCTCTTCCTCAACAACACCTTCCGTAAGCACACCAATTGCGACCTTAGCAAGAAGTGTGAACATCAGCATTCCTCCAGCCCATACACCGAGAGATATGAATGACTCTGGAATTGTGGGCCAGTACTCCACGACTGTCCCAACCTGAGACGGGATGTAGCCCGGTACGATCAATCCAATTCCTTTTTCCATCCAGATGGATATGAAAACAAGCCCACAAGCAATCGCAAGATATCTTGGTGTGTTTCTGACCTTTGGGATGATTAGCATTATCGCAGATACAATCCCAAGAATCAGAGATGTCCATATCCACGGAACGAATTTGCCGTAGTACATCGCCCCTTCCTTGAGTCCGAAAAGCAGATACACGAAGTACTCGAGATGGTGCGGTTGTGCAGAATAGAACACCGTAAAGAGTTCCGCTCCAATCATGAACAAGTTGGTGACCATCGCGAATGCAACAATCTCAGATATCTTCTTGATGGCATCGTAACCGGGATCAAAATTCGTGAACCTTCTTATCACAAGCAGAGACAGAATCAGAAGAGAAGGTCCTGAAGCAAAAGCTCCCGCAAGGAATCTCGGTGCCATTAACGCGGTATTCCAGAATGCCCTTCCAACAAGACCACCATATAGGAAAGCGGTAACAGTATGAATGCTTATAGCCCAAGGTATGGCGATGTATATCAGGATTTTAAGCCAAGTTGAGTAACCCTTACTTTTCTCCTTCGCTGCGAGAACGCTCCAAGCGATGATGATGTTAAGCAGGAAGTAACCAGACAGAACAATGAAATCGTAGAACATCACCGAATTGGGTCTCGGGTTAAGAACCACATTCAAAACCCTGTCCGGTCTACCGAGATCGACAAATATGAACAAGATACACATAACAACCGCAGACGCTCCGAGGAACTCACCGATAGCTGTAACATTCTTGAAACGCTTGTAATCATACAGATAAGCGGGTAAGACAACTATAACCGCTGATGCCGCAACTCCAACCAAGAATGTGAAGTTACCGATGTACAACCCCCATGACACTTCCTTGCTCATCCCCGTCACAGTCAGACCATTCTGGTACTGGTAATAGTAAGATGCCCCTCCTACCGCGATTACCGCAATCAGAATTGCGATCCATGTCCAGTAATATCTCCCACCTCTCAACGCATACTCAATCATGCAATCACCTCACAGCAGATAGTATAACTTCGGCTCTGTTCCAAGCTCCACTTTTCTCCTGAGGAAGAAGTGTTCCCTGAGAATCTTTGAGACCTCCGACTCCATTGCTTTAAGGTTACCAAACATGAATGTACCCTCGGATGCTTCAACGCATGCAGGTTCCATCCCCTTCTCAAGCCTCTCAACACAGAACGTGCACTTCTCCACCACACCTTTCGTTCTTGTGTGGTATGTCGTGTTGATCTTCTTGATATATGGTCTCGGATCCCTCCAGTTGAAGCTTCTCATCCCGTAGGGACATGCTGCCATACAATATCTGCAACCGATGCATCTGTGGTAATCCATCGTGACTATGCCGTCTTCCCTCTTCCATGTCGCATTTGTTGGACAAACCTTGGTACACGGTGGGTTTTCACAATGGTTGCAGAGAACCGGCACCTCCAGCCACTTGAATTGCTCCTCAAAGTACTCATTGAATTGCTCTGGGAAAGTATGCTCAAAATCAGATGCCCATATCCATTCCACCCTGTCCTTCGGATTCGGAAACACTGGAATGTTATGGATCTCCTTACAAACCTCGTAAACCCTCCTTCTCTTCCTCTGTGGCAGTTCGTTGAACTTTCTGAGATCTATCACCATCCCCCACTTAACATTTTTCTGATCTATTGCAGGCTGAGCGAACGCAGCAAGAACCTTCTCAGCCTGAGTTGCGGTCAGTGCAATTGCTGATAACGCTGAACCAGCCATAATTAAAAATCTCCTTCTTGTAATCATACTCTATCTACCTCCTTCAGGTGGTAGGGGGCAGAAGAAAGGTTTTCTGAGTCTCTGTGTTTATTCAAAACCATAGTGTATTCATTGAATGGTGCTGTCTGCCCCATCTTTTCAATTCCCCCCTCCAAGTTTAACAGCATTCAATGTTAACCTTGGATTGACTTAATTCCTTAGAATATTAAGTTTTTGGTTTAGATTTTTTCATAATTACCGGGAAAATAAAAAATTATTAATTATGATAATAAACAAAATTCTTTTAATCTATTACATCCAAAACCGTTTCCCCGACAATTTTATCAGCACACAAATTTTTAATGAGGAAGCATAATACCACAAAAGCGTAATTTTAAAAAATCCACCGGTCAGATGTCACATAAATTATAAATAGAATTTTATTATTTAAAATTCCACCGAAAAACTTAATTGAAATACCGTAAATTATATATTCGAAGAGCACAAGCAAAGGCTAACAAAAGGGGGGTGAATAAAGTATGCCTGAAATCGAAGTTAAGGGTAAGAAATTATTGCTTGATGAGGATGGATTCCTCCAGGACTGGGAGGAATGGGACGAGGAAGTAGCCAAGGCACTCGCTGCAGATGACAGATGGACCGGTGCCAAAGTGGAGCTCACCGATGAGCACTGGGAAATTATCAGATTCCTAAGACAGTATTATGAGAAATATGGTGTTGCTCCCCCAATCAGAATCCTTGTTAAAGAAGTTAAGAAGGCATTCGGTCCGGAAAAAGGCAACCTTAAGTATCTGTACAAGCTGTTCCCACAGGGTCCAGCGAAGGATGCTTGCAGAATTGCAGGTCTGCCTAAGCCAACAGGTTGTGTCTAATCCTATTTTATAAATCTAAAAAATTTTTTTGTTTTTTGAATAGATCTCTCATCCTTCTGGTTCTTCTTTACTTGGTTTTTAATGATGTTGGAAAAATCAGTAAAATATTTATATTATAACCAATAACATAGAAACTATGAGTGTTGTAATTGAGAAAGAATCGGAAAAAACGGAACAAAAACAGAAAAAGAAAGTAAATCTGATTTGCTCAAGAAATACGATTGATGGAGTTTATCCACCCTTAATTCTCGCCATAAATGCTGCGAGAGAGGGAGCGGATGCCAAGGTATTCTTCACTTTCGGGGGAATCGAGATATTGCTTAAAAAGAACTACGAAAACGACTACAAGAATGTCAAATACCACATGCCCGGCTTTATTGGGGCAATTCCGGGGATGACAAAACTTGCAACATGGATGATCAAAAAGAAGATAGGAGAGGCAAATATACCTGATGTGAAAGAGCTGATAGAGATGGCCCAGTTGGAGGGCGTGAAGTTCATCGCATGTCTCATGACCATGGACATGATGGGACTGACGGAGAAGGACCTCATAGAAGATGTAGAGGTAATGGATGCGAACCAGTTCATGAAGTTGGCCCTCGCTTCAGATTTGAACATGTTTACATAACTTTTAATTTATTTTTTTAAAGTTTTAGGCTAATCGATATTTACATTTTCAAAGATATTTTTCACAAAATCGGGATAGCTCAGAACATTCAGGTGCTGATAACAAGCAAGAGTTGAGTTCTTGACTATCCCATCGTAGCCGTTTATTCCCCTGCCCCTCAGAACCCTGAAAGCAAATTCAATATCGCCAAGAGGTATCAATCTGGAATAATGGAACTCGTGCCCCTTTAAAACATCTCCCCTTCTGCTGATTATAGTATCTCTAAGGGATTCATAGACAGTGTATCCCAAAGCATGGAATCTTCTATTCATCTCAGTTTTGAACGGGAGAAAACCGACCATCTCGTATTCTCCGTTCTCAGTTATTATGCTCTCCCCAAGATACATCAACCCACCGCATTCAGCATAAACAGGTTTCCCTGAATCACAAAACTCGTAGATCTGCTCCCTAATCGCAGAATTCTTCTCAAGCTCCTCAGCAAAAACTTCAGGAAAACCTCCACCAATGTACAGAAAATCAACCTCGGGTATTTTCCTATCCTTCAGCGAGTCCACATAGACTATCTCAAAACCACCACATGAAAAAGCATCAAGATTATCTTGATAGTAGAATGAAAAGGGTTTATCCATCAGAACCCCCATTCTCACCATGGACTCTCTCTGATTAAAAATCGGATTCGGTTCAACCATCTCCATTCTCTCAGCCTTATATGCAATCTCAATGAGGCTATCCACATCAATGTACTTTTCCACTACGCGTGCCAACTTGTCAAATAAAATTTCATACTCCTTCTCATGTGCGGGAACCAAGCCGAGATGCCTGTACGGCATATCTATATTCTCTCTCGGAATCGTCCCAAAAACCTTCACTCCAGTAAGCTTTTCAACAGCCATTTTCACTCTTTCCGCATGTCTTGGATTTCCAATTTTGTTCAAAATCACACCTTTTATGTCCACATCTCTATCAAAAACCTTATACCCATAGATCATCGCCGCAGCGGTTCTTGACATCCTCTCCACATCAGCAACAAGCATAACTGGAGCTTTCAGGATTTTGCAAACATGGGCTGTACTTCCCTCTTCCTCCACAGCATCGTGTGAATCAAACAGCCCAGTTTTTCCTTCTATAACCGCGATGTCCGCATCCTTGGAATTTCGCTGGAATGTTTCCAGAATACTGTACGAGTCCATCATGAAGCTGTCGATATTCCTTGATTTTCTGCCCGTCGCAAAATAGTGAAAACCTGGATCGATGAAGTCGGGACCCACCTTAAAAGGTTGGACAGAGTAGCCTCTATTCCTCAGGGCCCTCATGATACCTATGGAGACCATAGTCTTTCCAACCTTGCTCTTAATTCCAGCAATCGCAATCCTCGGGATGTCGAGGTACATCACAAAAAACTTTCAGAGTGGGGTTCAAAAAACTTCCCTTTCAGAAGCCTTAGCTCAAAAACATCTCGAATCTCGAATTACCTCAAAATGACAGAAAAAGGAAGGGGTAAATTTTTCATGCTACTCATAAACAAGAGCGTTTGCAATGAGCTCAGCAATTCCTTTCCATTCCACATCGAGTTTATGCCAGTTAATAATTTCTCTGAACTGTCCCTTACAGTTGGAGCACGCTAAAGCCACTATTTCCGCTCCCGTTTCCCTTATCTGATTTGCCTTTATCTTCCCATAGGTCTCCATCCTAAATGTCATGAAGTCGTCCTTATGCATGATGGCAAATCCACCTCCTCCACCACAGCAGACACTCATGTCTCTGTTCGGCTCCATCTCTCTGAAATCCTTGCAAACCGCATTTAGAATTCTCCTTGGTTCATCGTAAAGTCCACCGAGCCTTCCGAGTTTGCACGGATCGTGGTAGGTGACAGGCATCGGATTCTTTTCAGGATCTACCTTTATTTTCCCCGTCCTGATCAGTTCATCGAATAGCTCAAGGACGCTTATAACCCTAACATTCCTCCATTCCGGATAGATATCCTTGTACAGGAACTTCAGTGCTTCATATGCATGTCCACATTCTCCAACAACCACCGTTTTGGGTTTCAGCTTTTTAACAACTTCCAGATGTAGTCTACCTATATCGGTAAGCTCCTTATCGCTGAAGAACAAACCATAGTTAACGACATCATTCGTCCCGTTTTCGATCGGTGTGTTATATGTCCAGTCAAGTCCCGCTGCATTCAGTACTTCCACCTGCCCTATTATGGTGTCGAGGAAAGCATAGTAGTCTCCCGCATTGTTTATGACAAGGTAATCCGCCCCGACTTTATCAACGGGAATTTCAACCTCAATTCCTTTTTCATCCTCCAAATCCTCTTTTATGAACTCGAGAGTATTTAGAAAAGCCTCTGATGGTGTTTTTGTAGCATTTCCGTACTCTTTTTGATAGAGTGTGCCCTTATGGTATATCTCATCTGGAGCTATCCCAAGCTCATACAGAATCTTCCTTGTCTCCCTCGTTATAAGTCCGTTGTCCACTCCAATAGGACAGACATAGGCACATCTCCTACAAACAGAGCACCTATATGCGGACTCAGCCAATGCATTGATGTCTTCCTCGCTGACATCCTTCGCTCCAACCAACCCTCCAAAAATCTTTCCCGTTAGTGTGAAGTGCTTTTTGTAAATTCTTCTCAGCAAATCAGAGCGATATACCGGATGATATATCTCTTTCCTACCGCTCGCAACATAAAACGGGCAAGCTTCAGCACATGTGTTGCACTTGACGCATAAATCGAGAGAGGTCAGCAGAGGTAACCAGAAAGTCCAGTTTTCTTCCCTGCTGAGCATTTTCTTGAAAGCCTGAATAAACCTCTCCTTCTTGGGTTCATCCGGCTTTAATATTTCATCCGATAAGGCTCTATATTCATCAAAAACCCTTCTCATCTTATCTTCCATAGAAACCACCTCAGTGTACACCCCATCTTATTTTATCCCATGTGAAGTACTTTGCAAAGAAGTGAACCATCGAACTCAGGGGGAGATAGATTACAAACACCTCCACCAAGAGCAGTGCATAGAAGAACTCAGTACCGAACATCCATGGATTCGGAGATAGGTAGATTATGCTCAGAAGGTAATCCCTTATTTTGTAACTGAAGAAGTCGGAGTAAAGTGCCACTGCAGAAGTCGCAAGTAGTAGGAGGAGGTTGAAGTATTGCACCGCATTGGAGATCAACCTCATCTCAGAACTCGAGAGTCTCGTCAGTAAAAGCAAAACGGATCCTACTAAAACACCCAACGCTCCGAGAATCCCAAGATAATAAGCATTAACACCTATCACTGTTAACAAAAGCCACAAACCGAGAGCATACAAGCCATAATGCAAAAGCAGTGATTGAAACCACAATTTCCTGTTATAATTTAAAACCTGATACAATACGATGATCTCCCTCAACATCTCTGCGATCTGTTTTCCTCGAGTTTCTGGAACCGGAAAAAGTTCCCAATCAAGATTTCTCGGAGCGGTAGCCCATTTCAAGCCCCTAACAATGACTGCAATTATGAATACACCTATTGCGATGTACGGCATTACAATTCCTACGAAATATTCCCAACCATCCATTCAGAACACCTCAGTTATACTCCATAAAATTAGTTATTTAAATATTTTGTTTTCATGAAAAATTTTGTATTTTTATTTATTTGGCTAATGAATTAAATTAGAAAAAATTATAATTATTTCTTATTAAAAAAAGGACAAAAATTATAGAATATAAAAATTTACAAAAATTAAAATAAAAATAGGAAAATTACTTCAGCGATTTGCCGAGAGCTTTAAGAATAGAGAATATCGCTCCCATTCCCCTCTGCACATCCTCATCTCTCATTGCAGAGAACATACCAAACGCAGAAACCTTCTTGATCTCCTCTTCATCAAGCTTTCGGAAGCCTTCAACCACTCCACTCATCATTTTCTGAAATGCTGGTTGCTTCAGAATTGCTGTTAGCTCAGCGAGGACTTCGAATGTTCTTTCCATCTCTTCTGTATTGATTTTGCCCTCTCCATCAACCACCATCGACTCTACGAGCTTTGTTAAGGGTTTTTTGAGAACGAGCGTGTACTCCAAAAGCTTCCATGTTTCATCATCGTCGAGCAACTCTCTGAGCCTGTTTATCTTCGGTGCAAGTTCCTCTGAGAGTTCCTTGAACTTGGGTACCGCTTCGTCCATGAATACCTTTCCTGCTTCCATTAGGTTGAGCAATTGCAGAAGGGAGTCGATGTTTTGTGTTAGTTTTGTTAAAAGGAGGATGGTCTCATCTCTGTCGAGGTTCTTTCTCAGTTCTATCAGGAGGGGGTTGAGTTCCTCTGAGAGTTCCTTTAGCTTTGGAACGAGTTCCTTTATAAGGTCCTTGGTAGCCTCTATTGTGTAAACAATTTCGCCGTCCATTGAACCCAGAGTCTTGCTCTCCATTGCTGACACCTCTCTGAGGGATTAAAGCAATCCCCTAAGCATGAAACTCCAGTAGAGAGGTCTTAGCATGTAAACTTTGATGATCCAGTTGCTATACATCTCCTGTGCAGGGGAAATCGACTTCTCATAATCGAATTCGGCAAACATCGCCTTTCCGAATCTCGTAATTATCGGACAGATTATGTGCCCGGTATAGGTTGCTTTCGGTTCTTTACCATTCATAACCGCCAGAAGATTCTTAACAAGTACCTCTGCCTGCTTTCTCGCACCGGATGCTGTTTTCGAGGTTGGATAATTTGCACAATCACCAATCACGAACACATTCGGGTACTTCTCAAGCTGTAGCTTATGTTTGTCTGCCATGACAAAGTTCGTTGCATCCGCAACACCCGTGCCCTCGTATATCGGCTCTCCCTCATTTGGCGGAACCACAACGAGTAGATCGTAATGCAGTTCGTCTCCCTCCCACGATCTAACTACTTTCTCCTCTGGATCTATCTCAGATGGTGTAAAACCACTCTTCGTGTTTATGTTTCTGTCCCTGAACATCGTGTCAAGTTTTGACGCATAGGGCTCTCTTGAGAAGATTGCGGGAAGTGCGGAAGTGATAGTTATGTTTATGTTGTTTCTTACTCCTCTCCTCCTGAAGTAATCATCCGCAAGCAGAGTGAACTTTATCGGAGCGCCGGGACACTTGAACGGAATTGGAGCTTGAACTGTAACGAAATCTCCACCCTCAAACTCTTCCAATGCCTCTTTAAGCTTCAAAGCACCTTCCAAGGTATAGAATGTGTGTACTCCATTCTTCCCAAGATTCTCTGCGAGCCCCTCTATCTCCTCCATGACGAGTCTCGCACCAGTTGCAAGAACGAGGTAGTCGTATTCGAGCTTCTTTCCTCCTTTCGTTTCAACATAATTCTCATCAAAATTGATAGAGGTTACCTCGTCCTGAATGAAGTTGCATCCCGCTGGAATTACTTCCTCCATTGGCTTTATCAGGTTCTCTACCTCTTCAAGTCCAAACGGAATTAGAGTGTATCCCGGTTGGTAATAGTGTTTATCACTTCTGTCAACAATTGTAATTTCTGCTTCATCCATAGATAGTGCATTCCTGAGCCTCGCTGCGGTCATTATTCCCGCACTACCACCACCAACTATCAAAATCCTTGCCATTCAAAATCACCAATTAAAACCATTGGTTAATAGTATATAAACATCACGGTGTGAAATTGAATAAAATCATTAAAATATGTTTTAAATAATATCGATATAAATTTTAACAAATAATCAATAGTTTAAAAGAGAAGTAAAGATATGTTTTATTTTTAATAAAGATTATAATTTAGAATATTCAATTTCAGTAGAAATTGCCTGAGAAAATCAAATCTTAGCATAATTTTTATCAAAAATATGCCATAAGATATCTTTTAAAAACAATCAATCGATCTTTCCTCTCTATTATTAGAATAATCGAATTATATATAATAATAGAAAAACTTAATACTAAAGACTACAATACTACTATGGGTGAAAAAATATGGGGGAAATCAAGCCAGAATATGCGATATTCGGAGATACCGTTCAAAAAATAAAAGTGGGAGATACCGAGATTCCGTGCTGTGCTTCCGTTGAAGATCTCGATAAAGTTGATAGCCTTATGAGGTCTTTAATGAAATACGGTGTTTTTATGTGGAAAAAAGGCGATACAAAGGAAGAAAAAAAGTTGGATACAGCTGAAGAGATAAATTTCGAGGGATTTTTGACGAATCTAAGTGAAAAAGAGTTGGCTCTAATAAAAGCCATCGACACCGAATGGATGTCAAAAACAGAGATAGACATGGTTACAAGAATGAAAAGAAGGGATTTCCATGAATCATTTTTCAATATAAATAGAAAAGCAAGGATTTTCGGTATTGTAAAGGAAGATGAGAACCTAATTGAGAGAAAATTTGAAAATGAGGAGTTCCATTTCAGGTTAAAAGATTTTGGTGTGGATTTAAAAAAGAACATCAGATAATATCAACTTTTTACTTTTTTTGGTGATTGCATGAGTGAGATAGTTGTGATTGGAGGGGGAGCTTGCGGGCTTAAGTCTGCGTCAAGAGCGAGAAGAAGAGATGAGGATGCAGATATAACAGTGATAGAAAGGGGAGAATATCCCTCACTCGGAAGATGTGGACTCCCTTACTACATAGAGGGTTTTGTACACGAAATAACCAATCTTCAGGAGACTCTAAGCGGAGAAATCAGAAACGAGGAGTACTTCTGGAAGGTCAAAAGGATTAAGGTTCTTACAAAAACCACCGCAGAAGAAATCGATAGAAATAGGAAAACCGTGAAGATTTCAAGAAACGGAAAAGAGGATGAAATTAACTATGACTACTTGGTTATAGCAACAGGAGCAAAACCTTTGAGGCTTAATGTAAAGGGAAGTACTGCGGAGGGTGTTTTCTCCCTATCAAGTGCTGAAGACGCTCTGAAAATAACAGAGATGTGGATGGAAGACGGTATCCAAAATGCGGTAATAGTCGGAGGGGGGTTAATAGGCTTAGAGACTGCAGAAGCCCTTGAGAGATTAGATATAAATGTAACCGTTGTTGAATTAAAAAATCAGCTATTGTGGAACAGTTTTGATTTTGAGATGGCAGAATTGGTTAGAAAATGTGTTATAAGAGAGGGAATAAAGGTTATCACATCCACTGCGGTGAAAGAGATCGTCACACGGGATGGGGCTGTAAAAGGTGTGAGGATTGGTGAAAAAGAGCTTCCCGCAGATATTGTCATAGTGTCCATAGGAGTTGAACCGAGACTGGAACTGGCAGAAAAAGCTGGATTAGAGCTAACAGAGAGAGGGATAAAGGTAAATGAGTTTCTTCAGACATCAGATCCTAACATTTTTGCGGGAGGAGATTGCGTGGAGAATGTTAACCTCCTGACAGGAAAACTCGTTTATACACCCTTGGGTTCAACGGCAAACAAGCACGGAAGGATAATAGGAGACAACATAACCGGCGGAGAATCAAGATGGAAGGGTGTTTTATGCACCTCCATCTTCAGGGTTTTCAATGCTGATGCGGGAAGAACAGGTCTAACTGAAACCCAAGCAAGAAGTGAGGGTTTTGATCCAGTTATAGCCATCTCACCCGGTCCAGACAGGGCCCATTACTATCCGGGGTTTCAGCCAATAAGACTGAAAATGATTGCAGACAGAAAAACGAGAAGAGTTATAGGTGCTCAGGCCTTCGGGCTGGGGGTTATCGATAAGAGAATCGATATTATAGCAACCGCCATACAGATGTCCGCAACAGTGGATGATGTTGCCAACCTCGACTTGGCTTATGCTCCACCGTTTTCATCCGCGATGGATCATGTCATCCACTGTGCAAACATCATCAGGAATAAACTCGACGGAGTTAAAAGCATCACACCCTTAGACTTTAAAACAAGAATTAAGGATGACATCCTGATACTTGATGTGAGAAGTGAGAAGGAATTTCAGGCGAGAAAGATAGACTCGAAGAATGTGATAAATATACCGATAAAGGAGCTAAGGGAGAGTCTCGATAGAATACCGAAAGACAAGGAGGTAATCGTCTCATGTGCCATAGGAACGAGAGCCTACGAAGCGGTCAGAATACTAATGAACAGAGGATACGAAAATGTAAGATTTCTTGACGGTGCTCTTGCAACATGGCTGGACGAGGTGTGATACTCCTTCTCCCCATATTTTAATCATCTTATGGAATATTCGAGAGGCCTGTTGAGCAGAGGATGAAATGCGGAGCAAAAAGGTGATGAGATAACTGGGAATTCAACCCCACAAAACAGTTCCTCATATCAGAAAGACTTTAATACCTCAATTTGCTAATTTCACCGATGGCACTCGGATTTGTACTTGTCAAGATATCACCAAAAAAAGAGAGAGAAGTCTACGAGAAACTTGCAAATCTCGAGGAGATTGAGGAACTCTACCCACTATTCGGAGAATACGACCTGATTGCTAAGATAGTCGTTAGAGATTTTGAAGAACTCAGCGATGTCGTGGTCAAGAAAATAAGATCGCTCGATGGTGTTCTGGAAACCAAAACTCTAACCGGTGCTAAATTCTGATATGAGTCATGAACGAGTTCGAAAACTTGAACGATCTGAACAAAAAGGAAAACAACTTAAGAGCTCTTAGGATTATTGTAAAAAATCAGATAGGTGTACTTAGAGATATAACCAAGATCGTAGCGGACTACAACGGAAACATCACCTACGCACAGACATTCATAATTAAATACGGGGAGAACAAAGGAAATGCACTCGTTTACATCGAAATCGAAAGTGGTGAATTCGAGTCAATAAAGAAAGAGATTGAACAGCTTGATACCGTTCTTGAGATAGAAGAGGAGAAACCATTTGACAAAGTATTTGGAAAGCGGGTGATAATTTTCGGTGGTGGGGCGCTGGTGTCACAGGTAGCATTAGGAGCTATAAGCGAGGCAGACAGACATAACTTAAGAGGAGAGAGGATTAGTGTTGACACCATGCCAATAATAGGGGAGGAGGAGTTAGCAGAGGCTGTAAAAGCGGTTTCAAGGCTACATCGGGCAGAAATACTCGTTCTTGCGGGGGGACTTATGGGTGGAAAGATCACAGAAGAGGTTAAAAAGCTCAGAAAAGAAGGGATACCAGTTATCGCATTAAACATGTTCGGAACCGTGCCAAGAGTTGCAGACGTTGTTATAAGCGATCCGGTTATGGCGGGAACGCTTGCTGTGATGCACATCTCGGAGAGAGCAAAGTTTTCAATCGATAGGGTGGAAGGTAAGAGAATCTGAGTAACCAGAGGTGGTAAGCGTTTAGTAGTAGAATTTGCCTAAGTCCTATCTAACTCCTAAATGCCATATAACTTGTAACAACCCGTACAGCATCGGGGAGCATCGGGCTTGATTCTAAATCCGCCCAAGCCCAGCCTGAATCTCCAGCTTTTGGACATTCTTATTCTCTCCTTGAATATTTCCCTGAACTTCCTGTAATCGGCAGAACCCCAAACACCATCCAGCCCATCACATATGTTGCCAAATTTCGGCTTCTCCACCAACATCATCTTCCCCCTGAAATATCTGGGAATCCTATCAAGAGGAAGATTGAGATAAACGCATGGATAAATATCTCCCTCCGCTGAGAAAACTATTGCAGAATCCGGCATTGCATCACAAACCGGGGATTCCACAGATGTTAAGGAAGGATACTTTAAAAAAATGCCTTCTCTTTCCGCTCTTTCGGATAAACCCTTAATAATTTTAGAAACCTCCTCACTCTTTCTCGAATCAAAAACCCGCATATTATATGTCTTGTCATCAAAAACACAGTCAAGATTGGTTAGAACCAATCCCGTTCTCATTTTAACCGCAAGGTTAAAAACAGATTCAATTTCTTTGTAGTTTTCGACCGTCATCAGGAATGTTAGGTTTATCCTCGGACTTTCACTTTCTTCTTTTTTCTTGGATTCGATCAGATGCTCAACTCCTTCAAGCACCTGTGAGAAGTTGATACCTCTTCTAATTCCTGCATGGGTTTTTTCACCGCTTATCGAGACCGCAATGTAATCCAGACCCAAGCGTACCAAATCTTCTGCAAATCTTTTCAGGTAAACTCCGTTGGTCGTTAGTCCTGTAACAGCATTTTCCCTCGATATTTTTACCATATCCAGTATTCGTGGTTGTAGGAGCGGTTCTCCCCAACCCTGAAGGTGTATGAGCTTCGTTTTATCAAAATAATTTGCTATCATCTCAAAAATCTCAAAATCCATGTCTGATTTATTTTTGAACAACTGAGAAGGACACATAACACAGCTCATGCTACAATTCCTCGTAACCTCTATCTGAAAGAACTCGAACCCCATAATAGCTAATACATCCTAAGCCCTATAAGAGTTCTTTCGTAATCTTAGCAACAAGTAACGGTTTCCTAACGAAAATTTTCAACAAAGATGGAATGAACTGTAGAATGGTAGATGGATGATCCATATCCAGCTTCTCAGAATGTGTCTCTATATACTCCTTACCCAGCCTTACCAAATCACAATAATCTGCATCGGAGAGCAGCTTGTAAAGTCTGAGAATCTTCTCGCCAGTCGTGTACTCCTTCCCCATAACCTTCAGATACTCCTTTTTAAACCCCTCAAGGTCAGGAAAGCTCTTTCCAAGAACTTTGCTCGCAACCAAATGATAGTACAGCCCCCCACCAGTATAGGGCTTAACCATCCCTGCAGAATCTCCGATAAGGCACACATTTCCTTTAACCACCTCATTCAACCCTATAGGGATTGCTCCTGCATTTAACTCAGTAATGCTACCACCCTTCCTCTGTTTAACGGATGGATGTTTATTTAGGAGATTGCTAAGGAACCTAATTGGTTCCGTCTTCGATACAACTCCTATTCTTGCGGTTGATGAATCCAGAGGGATGGAATAAGCAAAAAATCCGTCAGAGTACTTCTCCCCAAAGTAGAGTTCAACCATATTCTCATCCAAACATTCAAACTTCATTTCAAATTGAACCGCAGAGTATATCTCACCCTTTGTGAAAGAGAACTCCTTTGCGATCCTTGAGTTTGCACCATCCGCTCCAATCAGAAAATCGTATTTAATACCGGTTATTCCACTCGGTGTTCTGATTTTTGCTATATTCTGGGAGGACTCACGAATTTTGGAGAAAAGATAGCTTGACTTCAAAATTACCTCTGCATATTCGGATGCTTTTTCGAGCAACTCCACATCCAAAATCTTCCTCTCCACCACCACACCCTTTCTCCTGCCAATTAACTCAACATAGCCACCATCCGGTGAGAAAAAGAAAGCACCTTTAATTCGATTGACGAGGGATCTTTTCGAGAATTTTTTCAGCTCGGAGTAACATGCATCACTAATCAAACCCGCACATTGGACCGGAAATCCCGCGGATTGGTGTTCTTCAACAATGACGATTTCATGTTCGCCTCTCCTCCCGATGTTAATGGCTGATAAGCTCCCTGCTGGTCCCCCCCCAACTATCAAAATGCTCACATTTAAGAAGCCCATGTCTGAAGTTAAAAAATTTTGGAAATCGATATTTATTTGTTTTCCACAAACAGGGTTACTAAAAACCCGTATTTTGGAGAAGCTAAATTATTAATCCCCTAAAGTCAACCCTAAAAGCTTATATACTTCAAAAAAATATTTCAGGATACCATGTATGTACTCACAATCGATATGCTTCAGTACGATTGTCCTTTTGTCACAACTTCCGAGGATTTAGATGTGTCATATTTTGGTACCTACTGGGACTTTGATCGTGAAAAGTTCATTATAAGGGGATACATCATCGCCAAAGATTCCGATGAGCTTCAAAATGCCATTTACTCACTTCGTAGTCAACCAAAATTCCTGAAACTGGATATTCTATCCAAGGAAAGACACATTGCATCTGTAAGAGTGGAGATGGAGTACACAAACGCCATGAAAACCATAAGGGGGAACCATGGATACATCGTTGGCCCATTTCATGTAAGAGATGGAAGTGAGCTGTGGCAGGTGGGCTTCGACACAAAGAGAGATATGGAGAACACCCTATTTAAGCTCGAGAAAAACAATGAATTCGTGATTAAAAACCAGAACAGGATTACAGTTGAAGATTTTTCCAAGATAATTAGCTACTCTTCGATATTGGCTGACCTTATGAGGGCTATTGATGGGCTAACTTTCACCGAGAAACAAATTTTGAAGGAGAGCATAAAACATGGATTCTACGAAGATCCCCGGAGGGTGAATATCACACACCTCGCAAAGAAATTCGGAATATCCAAGGCTGGTGTATCTAAGAACATACGAAGAGCTGAGAAGAAGATTCTGACACATATAGAGAAAATCATAACCAACGAACTAAAAGATTGATTGCTTTTTACTTCTCCCTTTTTCGAGAATGGTGTCTTAACTTGGTGTCTTAACTTAGCCCAAAATATCTAATTCCGTGAACATGTTAACCTATCACTTTAAATCATTTTAATTTCCAGAGTCCTATGGAGGTGGTGGATATCAGCTTGAAAGAGAAGATTATACTCGTGAATGGAGTGGTGCTTTTTCTTATGCTTGCGACAGCACTGACTAACAGTTGGCAGGCATTCGGATACCTTACCGGACTTAGTCTTTCTCTCTGGTTGATTACTGGGGCAATGAAAGAGGATAAACTTGGTCCTGCACTATGGATCGGTGTATCGGTGTTCATTATTTGGTCGGTCTGCACAACTCTGATTTTCAAATACTGGGCAGAGTTCAGAGGACAGTTTCCAGAGTTTACAATAGCTGGTATGCATCCGGGATTTTTCATACTCTTTCCAGTAATGTGGTTGCTGATCTTCATTCCAGGAACGCTCAGCTATGCTCTGCTTTTCGATAGATGGATTATGACCGAAGATGACTGGAAGGAATTCTGCAGAAAAACAGGTAAGGAGGGTGAGCTATGAGTGATCCGACTACAATCACAATTGTGTTGGGATACTTCGTCCTCACATTCGCCATAGGTGTCTATGCACTAAAGCGTGTTAAAACCGCGGAACACTATTTCGGTGCACATAAGCTGTTTGGAACTGTTATCACATCCATTGCTGCTTTTGCATCCATAATGAGTGGTTTCGGATTTATTGGTGGGCCAGGATTGGTTTATGCGCTGGGAGCGACATCACTCTGGATCACTCTGGCTGCGCCCTTAGGCTTCGGTCTCGGATGGTTTCTGATAGGAAAAAGGGTCAAACTAATATCCGAAGTCCGACCGATTGCAACGCTTCCCGACATTGCCGCCGTGAGATTTAAGAGTGAGGCTGTCAGAGCCTTGCTTGCAATTAGCCTTGTTCTGGGAGTTATAGCATACCTTGGCACACAGGTTATGGCTGGTGGTTATGTAGTCTCCGGATTGCTTGGAGTTAATTTA
>Ga0209426_1000331_pt1 | contig 57821 bp, 49 predicted proteins | sample Deesub1362B_J571_FD_187697 | JGI IMG/M metagenome (GOLD analysis project Ga0209426, IMG submission 187697) | Deep oceanic, basalt-hosted subsurface ecosystem from Juan de Fuca Ridge flank, Pacific Ocean, CORK Borehole 1362B_J2.571 (SPAdes)... ... | reverse complement strand
GGCCCAGCCCCTCCACGATGGCCGTTTTCCCCACCCCGGCCTCTCCGATGAGGACGGGATTGTTCTTGGTCTTCCGACTCAAGATCCGAATCACCCTCCGGATCTCCGAATCCCTTCCGATGATGGGGTCGAGCTTTCCGCTTCGGGCCTCAGCCACTAGGTCTCGACCGTACTTCTGGAGGGCCTCGTAGGTCGACTCAGGTGTAGCACTGGTGACCCTCTGGTGGCCCCGCACGTCCGTGAGGGCACGAAGGATCAGATCCCGGCTTACGCCGAACTCCTTGAGGATTCGGCCTGCGGCCGTGCTGTCCCCCTCCTCCACAAAGGCCAGAAGGAGGTGCTCCACCGAAACGTAATCGTCCTTGAGTCGCTTGGCCTCATCCTCGGCCTTGACCAGGAGACGGTTGAGCCTCTGAGTGATGTAGATCTTTCCTGGCTCAACGCCCGGCCCGCTCACTCGAGGTCTCCGCTCAAGCTCAGCCTCCAATCGGGACCGAACCTGATCCACGGGCACATCCATCCTCTGAAAGAGCCGAGGGATCAGACCATCGCTCTGCTCCAAAAGAGCCAAAAGAAGGTGTTCACCATCCAACTCCAGATGGTTGTAGCGAACCGCCTTGGTTTGCGCAGCTTGAAGTGCTTCTTGAGATTTTACCGTAAACTTTTGAATATCCATGGATAATTCCTCCAACTATAAACCGTTTTTCAAGAGAATATTCCGAAAATATCCCTACGCCGACTTCTTGGACTAAACTCAGAAGAAGTTTGCAGGCTTTGGCCGATTGGACTCTGGTAGGGATCCGGGGGGATGGCCGTCGAGGCCACCCGCCCCAGCCCTTGCCCGGCCGACCGCCGGATCACCGGCCCCCTCAAGCCGATCCGTATTCCGTATATTCGGCATCGATCACGTCGTCATCACCGTCCCGTTGAGACGAGCAGGTCCCGCCCGTGGGGCCGTCAGCAGTCCTTCCGTGGGACGCAGCGGCCGCTGTGACCATCTGCAGGGCCTGCTGAAGGTCCCCCGCTAACTGCTGGTAGCGTTCCTTGGAGACGGATTCATCCTGAACCGCCTTTCTCGTCTCCTCGATGAGATGCTCGCAGCGTGCCCGCTCGTGCATGGGCACGCGATCACCCAATTCCCGCAAAGTGCGTTCCAGGTCGTAAGCCAGGGAGTCGGCTTGGTTTCGGGCCTCCACCGTCTCGCGACGCCTGCGGTCCTCGGCAGCGTGCTGTTCGGCCTCGCGGATCATCCGCTCCACTTCGCTTCGGTCGAGGTTTGTGCTCTCGGAGATGGTGATCCGCTGCTCTTGACCCGTATCCTTGTCTTTGGCCGTCACCTGGAGGATGCCGTTGGCATCGATATCAAAGGTGACCTCGATCTGGGGCACCCCTCGAGGTGCGGGACGGATCCCCTCCAAGCGGAAGCGACCCAGCACCCGGTTGTCCCGAGCCATCTCCCGCTCCCCCTGGAGCACAACCACATCCACTGCCAACTGGTTGTCCTCGGCCGTGGAGAAGATCTCGGACCGGCGACAGGGAATGGTGGTGTTCCGCTCGATGATCCGGGTCATAACCCCGCCCAGGGTCTCCACACCCAAAGACAGGGGCGTGACGTCCAAGAGCAGCACATCCTCCACCTCTCCCTTGAGCACAGCGGCCTGGACCGCGGCCCCCATGGCCACCACCTCATCGGGGTTGACGGACATGTTGGGCTGCTTCCCACCGGTAAGGCTCCGAACCAGATCCTGAACGGCCGGGATCCGGGTGGAACCACCGACCAGGATTACCTCGTCGATCCCCTTGGGAGTCAGCTTGGCGTCGGCCAGGGCCTGCTCCACCGGCCCTCTGCACCGCTCGATGAGGTCGTGGATCATGTCCTCGAACTTGGCCCTGGTCAGGGTCATGTTGAGGTGCTTGGGACCCGTTGCATCCGCGGTGATAAAGGGCAGACTGATCTGGGTCTGGGCAGTGGAGGAAAGCTCGCACTTGGCCTTCTCCGCGGCTTCGTAGAGGCGTTGCAGGGCTTGACGGTCGTTTCGAAGGTCGATGCCTGTATCCTTGCGGAACTCCTCGGCCATCCAGTCCACGATCCGTTTGTCGAAGTCGTCCCCTCCCAGGTGGGTGTCGCCCGCGGTGGCCTTCACCTCTATGACTCCGTCGGACACCTCTAGCACGGAGACGTCGAAGGTGCCGCCGCCGAGATCGAAGACCAGGATGGTCTCGTCCTTCCGTTTATCGAACCCATAAGCGAGGGCCGCGGCCGTGGGCTCATTGATGATCCGGAGGACCTTGAGCCCCGCGATCTCTCCAGCATTCTTGGTCGCCTGTCGTTGGGCGTCGTTGAAGTAGGCCGGAACCGTGATGACCGCCTCCGTGACCCGCTCGCCCAAATACTTGGAGGCGTCCTCTACGAGCTTCCTTAGCACTTGTGCAGAGACCTCTTCGGGGGCCACATGCTTTCCGCGGATCTCGAAGCGGACCGCATCGTTGGGCCCCTTCACCACCCGATAGGAGACCATTTTGGCCTCTTCGTCCACCTCCCCCCACTTTCGGCCGATGAATCGCTTGGCCGAGAAGATTGTGGCCTCTGGATTCAGGATGGCCTGCCGTCGAGCCACCTGCCCTACCAGTCTCTGGCCGTCCTCCGTATAGGCCACAACCGAAGGAGTCGTCCTGGAGCCCTCCGCATTGGCGATAACGACGGGCTTTCCGTCTTCCACCACGGCGACCACCGAATTGGTGGTCCCGAGATCGATTCCCACTGCTTTGGCCATGATAAATCCCTCCTCGAAAGCCTCTAAGGTCGGTGTAAAACCGCTTTATCAAACAATAAGCACGCAACGGGGATTGTCCAGGGGGAGAACGAAAATTTTAAGCAATTTTTATGCCAAATATCGCTCGGCCCTTCCGTCCCGTCCGCTTCGCCGGGGCCCAAGAAAGACCAAAGGAGCAAAGCGCCCACTGCGGCCTCGTCAGGCCGTTTGAAGGGCAGCAAGAATCGAGGCACTTCAGACTGGACCATCGATTAAAACGGAAAAAGGCGGGAAGTTTGTCCCGCCTCTCCTTTTTGGATCTTTCTTTTTTCGATTACTTTTTTCTTCCTTTTCCCTTTCCCTTGCTAGGTTTCCATGGCTCGGGCTCAGGCGGAGGGGACTCCGAAAAGCTCGCAGGGCCGGTGATGGCAAGCGTATTGTTGTGTCCTTTTCCTCGACCTGTCAGATAGGTGTGACTGTGATTGGCCAGATCCTCTCGTAACTCGTCGATCTGTTGCTGCAATTGTTCGAGTAGTTCCTGAACAGGAAGAGATTCAGGATCCGGAACCAGCTTCAAGCCCACCCCCCGAAGCACTATGCGATCATTGGTGTCGCCGAAGTTCACCTTGAGGCTGAGAAGGAGGGGACCCTCTGAAGGATTAATGGGACCGAGTGAAGGAGCCGAGCTGTCCGTGCACACAGGTCCACCATCCGCAAGGTCCGTATCATCATTCAAAAGCAAGGCGGCGTCCTGGGAGGGGTCCTGAACTTGGGTCAAGCGGATCCCGCTGATAAAGCTGGTTGAGCTGAACAACTCGTAGCAGACCCGCACCCCATTCACCAGATACCCCGGTGGCACCAGCAGGGCCTTCTCGATCAGCTTGTCGCCACCCTCTTGGCCCACCTCTCCAGTCGTTGTGGACTCTATGATCAGGCCGCTCAGGCCACTGCCGACGCCCGAATCAACCGGATTGAAGGAGACGATCACACTGGGGTCGCCGGGAAGGAAATCCAGATGATTGATCCACATGAGCGTCCCTTCATCCTGGGCCAAAGTTGCTCCATGGCCGCCGAAGGCCCCGACGAGAAACAAAGAAAATGCTACAAGCCAGACGTTTCTCTTCATTCTGCCCCTCCTTCTAACCGGTATGGTCTGAATCAACTGTCATCGATTTTTGGCCAAAACCAGTACCGACTGCTCCTTCACAGCGCTGGTTATCGGCTTCTGTGCTTGCCTTCCACCTTAAAGACCCATATCGCCCGTCTTACCATGGAACTCATGAAACCATGCGGTCAAAGGCAAGGATCTTTCCCGTTCCTTATTATGCTCGAAGAGTTATTTCAGATATTGAATTTTATAGATGGAATTGGCCGTCTTGATCATGACGGCATTGATGGTGTGCTTGATCTCCTCTACAGGGCTCGTCCGGAGGACCTTTCTCTCCCCCAAGTAGACGCTGTAGCGCTCCCCTTTCTTGGGTGGGGCATATTCCCAACCGATGACAGAGCCCTTTTCTTCCTTTCCCAAGGACTCGATGCGGGTAAGGGCGATCTTTTGGGTCAGGATCTCGTAGGTCTTGGTCAGATTATCATGAGCTACTTCCATACAGCTCCTCCCTTTCGGTCTGGGCTTAATTTAAGGAACCCTCTGAATTGATCCTTTCGGTCTTCGATCTATGCAATAGTCTTGCCAACACCAACCTATTGAGATTATTAGAAGATTATTAGATACCATATAGGAAAGAGTTACCATGTCGTAATTTTACGTACCATTTTCTAATACCCCCAACTGATACCCCTTGAGGTTCTGAGGACAAAGATAGCGGGTAGATCTTGGAGAGGTAGGCCCCATGATCTGCAGGCCTCAGGACTCGAAGCTTCCTCCATATCAATTGGACTGACTATACACATGAAGTCGGGGGGCCCAATTCCATATTCACTCTCCTGGTTCCCTCCCAAGCTCAACTCACCTCCCCAGTGCCTTTGCCTTTTCACTATAGATGCGCGCCTGTTTTATATCCAAAAGCAGGTGCTGATAAATTTGGGCCAGCCTTTCATATGGCTCCTTCGCATCAGGTCGGATACTGACGCATTTCTTAAAGTAGGTTACGGCCTTAGTAGCCTCCTTTCTCGTTAGATAAAGAATACCCAAATTATAAGCGGCCTCGAAGAAATCTGGGCGTAGCTCCAACGCCTTCTGAAGATGCCCGAGGCTGGCATCATCGTTTCCCTGGCGGTGTTCGATAATACCCAGGGCATAAAACAGGTCTGCATCCCTTGGGCGGAGACCCGCTACCTCCAGAAAGACTGCCTTTGCCTCACCTAGATCTCCCTGATTAAATAGGAGATATGCGAGCCGAAGCCCCAGATCGGGGTCTGAGGTTACCTTATAGCCCTTCCTCAGCAGTTCCTTCAGCCTTCCGGTCCTCTTCTTTCGCTCCAGGAGGTCGGCCAGTGCCTGGATGGTCTCCACATCATTGCTGTTGAGCTTCAGGACCTTCTCAAGACATTCGATAGCCAGTTGGTCATCCTTCTTCTGAGCGATGACTACCTGTGCCAGATTTTTCAGGATCAGGATATTCTGTGGCTCCTGTGCCAACACCTTTTCATAAAAAGATCTGGCCTTTGCGAGATCTCCCTTTAGGTGATAGATGTAGGCGATCTTGGCCTGGATCTGCGTAAAGGCAGGATACAGCTCGGCCGCACGCATGTAATAATTAAGGGCCTCGTCATAGTCCTTTAAGGCCATAGAGACCTCGGCAAGAAGATAGACGGCCGGAAGGTTATTGGGGCATTCCTTTACCGCCTTCAGGAGGGCCCTGCGGGACTCCTCGAGCTTTGCCTGATTGTACAGGGTCACTCCTTTTTGGTAGTCTTTAAAAGAAGGGCTTTCCCATATATCGGCGAGGGCATAAGTCTCCGCCATGAAGAGAGAAAAGATGAAGACCCCTAATCTGATCAACAGCTTCGGCTTCATAACGATTCCTTCAGACGAAATTTGATATCAATGGAGAGCACAAGCTCTTTTGCGACAGAGCCATCAGGGAAGGGGGGAAACGGTGCAGCCCGCCTGACACAGTCCATGGCAGCCTGATCGAGGATTCGGATTCCACTGCTGGCCCTCACCCGGACGGGCCCAATAAGCCTTCCATCCCGGCCAAACTTAAATACGATTCCGACCTTCCCTTGGAGATTAAGCCTACGGACGGCGTAGGGATATCTCTTTGACCTTTCGATCTTCTCCCTTATGGCCGCAAGATAGGAGTCCAGGCCGGATCCCTCGATAACCGAACCGGGTAGATCCAAAAGCTCCCTGGATTGCTCGACATAGGGGAAGACAGTAGGTTGATACCTCGGCACCGGTAACGAAAAGGACCCCTTAGGTCTCTCCATGCCCTTAGATACTCGGCCGACCATTCGAGGAATCTCTTTTTCAAGGGGATCTGGGGCATGAAAGAGCTGAGTATGAAGGGGATTCTTGAAGCCTTTGTAAATCAACGGAGGATCCGGTGTGACAGCCCTTTCTTTAATAGGCATGGGAGGCAGTGGCACCTTTGAAGCGACAAGGGGCACATGCGGCTTGATCTCCTGTCTCTTAATCTTAATAGGGGGAGGGGGAAGGAGTGGAGCCATATCAAGGGACTTTGGCAATGGATCTGTATCCACCCTGTTTAGGTCAATAGATAAAACACACTCCTCTCTTTTGACCTGTAAGGACGGATTCCATCTGATCCCCCAGAAGATTGCAACGTGTAGTATCATAGAGAACAAAACAAACCATGTTAGTCGGTGTCGTCTGATCATCTCCATAATTGCCATGCCCCGCTTGGGCGGGGCATCCTAGAGTCATGAAAATGAGCGCACAGCTATCTTCTACATTCCCTTTTTCAATGCGCAGGCTAAAGCCTGCGTCTAAAGCTCTTGCTCCACGCTCCCACGCCACCGGTGGGGTTTATCACTCCGAGGCTTAGCTCCCTGCTCTTTGCTCCATGCCCTTTGCTCTTTGCTATTCGCTCCGCGCTCCATGCTCCATGCTAGTATGCCATGCGCCGTAAGCCGTGCGCCTTGAGCCGTATCCGTGTACCCTACGCCGTAAGCCGCCTCCCTTGGTGAAGGAAAGCTATTTTCTAACTAACTGCCATGCCCCTGCGGGGCACCCTAGAGGCATGAAAATAGCAACCCAGAGTTCCGAGGCCGGACAGGAGGTGCCCTGAACGAAATTGAAGGTCTTTTCGCAAATCCCGCCTCTGGCGGGACCGAAAAGAACTTCTCAAAGTGAAGAGCACCTCCTGTCCGGGCTATTTTCTACGTAAATCAGTATAGTTATGAGATATGTTGATATGTTCAGCACCAGCTCGTTTGGCCACGTCCATTACCTGAACGAATATCTCATAAGGGATAACACGGTCCCCTCGGAAGATAACCGTACGGCTTCCTGTCTCAGCCATGAGCGTCCTCAGATGATCGCCTAGTGTCCGGAGGGTCACCTGATTCAGATTTACGTAGATACGCTTTTGTGCATCCACGGTAATGATGATCCTTTCGCGCCTGGTGCGCTGTTGGTTTTCTGCGCTTGGAAGGGTGAGTTTAATGGAAGGTTTGGCAAAACTCGAGGCCAGCAGGAAAAAGATGAGCAGCAAAAAGACGATGTCTACCAAGGGGGCGATAGTGAGGTTGACCTGGCTCTTCTTTCTACGCCTGAACTCCATTGGTTAATACCCTTAATCACGTTTCTCGATGCCCTATTTTGTGCTTGCGGTCGGCAATTGACCCGAAGTTTAACAGCTCATTCAAAGTCATTATAAAATAGTGCATCTTAGCCTGAATCTTGTCCACTCTGGATTCGAAATAGCTGTACATGGCCATCGTCGGGATAGCAATGGTGAGGCCCACAGCCGTGGTCAAGAGTGCCTCCCAGATACCACCGGCCAGCACTTCGATATCCACCTGCCCGCCCATGGCCTGGATCCGCTGGAAGGCCCGGATCATACCGGTTACCGTTCCCAAGAGCCCTAAAAGGGGGCTTATCTGGGCTATAGTAGAGAGCTTGTTTAGGTGCTGTTCTAACCGCTCCAGTTCCATGCTCCCCTCGCGATGGAGCAACTCTTCCCGATCTTGCCTACGAAGATGAAGGTTTTCTAGATATACGGAGCCTATTCGGGCAAAGGGTCCTCGAATGTGGTGGCAGAGATCGAGGGCTTTTTCGATGTCTCCCTTTCTAACGTTTTCAATTACGTCCTTAATTAATTTAGAAGAACGGGCTCGATTACGAATAAAAACAAAAGCACGGTCAAGAATAATGGCCGCTGCCATGACAGAACAGGCCAACAGCGGCCAGATGAAAATACCGCCCTTTTCAATGATAAACCACATACTTCTTTAATTCTCCTTTTAAAAGACTAGTCAGATCTGTTCAATAAATAAAAAGGCCACGAAAGGATTCAGACTTCTGTCTGAACGGACCTTCCGTGGCCTTATTTAAAGGCTTTACTTTAGCTTCTCGCTCTTTTCCTGGCCTTCATGGCCTTGGCGAGGTTGGCAAATCTAAAAAATTTAATTACCAAAGCTCCCCTGGCTTGTCAACATTTTTTAAAACTCCTAAGAGTGGAGTAACTCCTATTCTCATTTCCCTAATTTTTATCTGGAGCACATAGAGGGCCTACCAGGGGCGAAGAGACTATAGACCCCTACGAAGGCCTTAGATTCACTCAGCCATGAGACCCGTTTTTTGGATAGCCGCCTCTGTCTTCTCCATAGCTACAGAGAGAGCCTTGTTTGCCTCCTCCAGGCAGCCGGCCGCAACCCGAATCTCCTCGGCGATATCTCCGTAACCCCCCTGCTCGGCACTCTCCGCCCATTTGAGAAACTCGGAAGCATGTTCGGTATTGTGCTCTATCCAGTGTGGTAATAATATCCTAAGCTTATCGAGATCTGTGAGCTCCTTCATGTCAATTCCCTTCCTCTTCAGCGACAATGGTAATTTTATGTTTAAGGAAGTCTATCCTCTCTATCCTCCCTTGGACTATCTTCGGCTCCTCAAACAGGCTTTTTAACCGCAATCCCCCTTCTGTGGGCTCAAGTGAGATCACATCCTTCATGATCTCGTCTTCCTGTCCATTGCAAATTAGATAAACCGTTGCCTGACACATCTTGATATCCCTCCTCTACATTCATTTTGCCTCTTTTAGCCTGACTATCCCTGTTAAATATTCTGCCTTTTATCGGCGATAGCAAAGTACTCTGCATTAAGTATTGGACTAACTGCCATACCCCTCCGGGGCATCCTAGAGCCATGAAAATGACTGCACAGCTATTAGCAATGCATCCTCTTTCAATGCGCAGTCTAAAGCCTGCGGCTACAACTTTTTCGGCATTTCTCCATGCTCTTTGCTCCATGCTCCATGCTAGTACGCCTTGCACCGTGCGCCTTGTGCCCTGCGCCGTACGCCGTAAGCCGCCCCCCCTTGGGAGGGAAAGCTATTTTCTAACTATCTCTAGGGCAAAAAAGATTGCGTCCCTTTTTCTTGGCAGCAAAGGATCTATAATGAAGATTGTAAGTATCGATAAACGTTTGTCCAAGGATTAAAAACGCTATGAAGATGGAGAAAGGTTTTCGGCCACAATCTGCACAAGCCCCTCTGCCCTCAGATCGGGCATGGTGAAATACCTCGCCTCAAGGAGCGAGGCGACTTTGAAGGCCAGGTCCGTCCTGAGCAAGTTGGACTTGTCCTCCGTGTCCACGACGATGTAATCCGCCTCCCTCATCTCCCTGAGGGAGATTGAGCACCTTTCTATCTCCTCCCATACCCTGAGATCGGATACGTTTTGGTTCGCCCTCCCGTCGCTGACAAGAATTACAAGGAACCTCGTCTCAGGGTGTTTCAGCCTCATCTGCCTGATCAGGTTATAAGTCGCGAGGAGCCCTGCCCCCAGGGGTGTCCTTCCGCCTACTGGCAGTTCCTTTAGTCTCTTGGAGGCAAGCTCCACACTCGATGTGGGCGGAAGCACCACCTCAGCCCTGTCTCTCCTGAAGACAACCATCGAGACCTTGTCGCGCTTCTGGTAGCAATCAAGAAGAAGCGACTGAATTGCCCCCTTTGTCTCTACCATCCTCTTCTTTGCCCCCATGGAGCCAGAGCCATCCATCACGAAGATCACCAAGTGCTTTAGCTTCCTCTCCCGTTCCTTGAACCTCAGATCTTCCTCCCTGATTATGATCGAATCCCTTCCCCCCCTTAGGAGCTGCCAAGGGGCCGCAGCCCTCAGAGTGGCATCCAGAGCGATGTCCTTCTCCTTTTTACGCACTACGCTTCTTACATATCTGCCGCCCTTTCCAGAAAAACGGGTCTTCGTCCTCCTGCCGAGGTTAATTCTCTCCGTCCTGTCCTTCCTGAGGAAAAGCCTCCTCACCCTAAAGGTCTCGCCTACCTCAAAGACCTCCTCCTTACCACCCCCCTGATCCAAGGACGACGGGGCGAACTCCTCCCCATGCGAGCGAACTTCCTGAGGATGCTCCTTATCCTCCCTCTCATCTTTTCTGTCTTTTTCTCCTTCCCTTTGAGGTGGTTCACTATGCTCCTGCTCATAATGCTCGAGGTTGCGCCTCCTGTGCAACAGAACCAATGGAAGCACCTTCAGCAGATGTCTCTCGGAGACCTCCTCCTCCCCGCAGAAGGCCGCATAGGCGCGGGCGGCCTTGATGAGGGTGATATCCGCCCTGTGCCCTACCACCATGGCCCCAAGGCAAAGCTCCACAGCCTTTTCATTCAAGTCATCACTGATAAAGACCTCATCCTTCAGTTCCCTCGCAAGGGCTATTCTCATCCTGATCTTTTCATCCCTTCTCTTGTACCCTTCCTGTCCCTCCATCAAGGTCCGCTTCATCACCCTGATGCGCTCGGCCCTGTCCGGGTTCTTGAAGTCCACGCACATCCCGAACCTGTCAAGGAAATGGGGGCTGAGGGCCCCTTCCTCCGGGTTCATGCTCGCCATGAGGATGAAGCTTGAAGGGTGCTTTAAGCTCATCCCCTCCCGTTCTATCAGGTTCTCCCCACGGGACTGAACTTCAAGGAGAAGATCGAGGACCCCGGAATTGAGGAGATTGACCTCGTCTATATAAACCACTCCACCGTGGGCTCTGGCAAGGATCCCGGGCTGAAAGACCTTCTCGCCCCTTTTGACCGTCTCTTCGAGGTCTATCCCACCCAGGAGAGCATCTTCAGTGATATTCAGGGGAAGTTCGATGAAGGGAAGATCGGGGGCGAGCACCCTCATTGCCCTCGCCAGGGTGCTCTTTCCGGTACCCCTCTTGCCCACGAAGAGCACCCCGCCTATCTGAGGATCTATCAGGTTGAGGATCAGGGAAAGCTTTGCGTCCTTATGGCCTATAAACTCGGTGAAATACATTTTTATAAGCTCGAAAGCAGCTCCTCCATCTTTTCCCTTTCTGCCTTTATCTCCTCAAAGGGGGACCTCTTGAGCCTATGGCCGAGACCGAGCCTCGCTGCATCCCGTATCTCCTCTATCTCCACCTCCTCCTTTTCCCTAAAGGCAGAAAGGGCACGCGCGGCCTTAAGGATGACGATATCGGCCCTGTGGCCGTCAACGTTCAACTGGGAGGTCAGGGTGACGATCCTCTGCAGGATCTCATACGGGACCTTTATAGCCGAAAGCCTACTTTTTGCCTCTGTGATCCTCTTGGAGAGCTCCACTTGCTCCCTTTCCCACTGCTTCGAGGAGCCCTCGGGGTCAAGGTCGAACTCCTCCCTCCTCCTCAAGATCTCAGCCCTTAAGGCCTTGTCCTTTATAGATTGGATCTGGACCGATAGGCCGAAGCGGTCTAGCAATTGCGGCCTAAGCTCCCCTTCCTCCGGGTTCATCGTCCCCACGAGGATGAACCTTGCAGGATGGACAAAAGATACCCCTTCCCTTTCCACGTAATTGACCCCCATGGCGGCCGCATCGAGAAGCAGGTCCACGATGTGGTCCTCCAGCAGGTTTACTTCATCCACATAGAGGAAGTTCCTGTTGGCATCTGCTAGGATGCCCGGCTCAAAGCGTTTCTCACCGTGCTTTATCGCATGTTCCACATCTAGTGTGCCGACCACCCTGTCCTCTGTGGCCCCGAGGGGGAGCTCGACTACCCTCATCTTTTTACTCTCTGTATCGAGCACTTCTCCCTTTTCGAGGCGTCCCTTACAGTCAGTGCAGAGGCCATCGGAGCCCGGCTCACAATTAAAGCGGCAGCCCTTTATCACCTCCATCTCGGGAAGCAGCTCTGCAAGGGCCCGAACCGCCGTGCTCTTGCCGGTGCCCTTCTCTCCTGCAATCAGGAGCCCCCCTACACTTGGGTCTATAATATTGAGGATGAGGCCGAGTTTCATATCATCCTGCCCGACGATCGCTGAAAAAGGGAAGATCATCCTTGAGTCTCCTCTCACATATCTCTCTCCTTCAAGATTGCCTTCATCTTCCTCTTCCAGCTCTCCACTTCCTCTGCTGTTATTACATCAATGGAGCCACCCTGAAAATCTCCCTTCACATCTCCCATCTTCTCCTCGATCCATCCCTCTATCTCGATGTAGATCTCCTTGAGGGCATCCTTTACATCAGGGGCAGGGCTCCATAGCCCTCTTTCCACTGCCTCAATCAACCTTCTCGCTATCTCTTCAAGGGCATAAGGGTTGCTTTCCTCAAAAAACCTTCTGTTCTCCTGGTCCATCAGGTAGGTCCTGGCGATTTCATCGAAGATCCAATCGTCCACAACCCTGCTTGTGGCCTCCCACCCATATACCCTGCCTATCCTCTTGCTGATATCCCCTGCGCCCTTATAGCCGTGCTCCTTCATCCCTTCTATCCACTTTGGGTTCAAGAGCTTTGTCCTAACAACCCTCCTTATCTCATCCGCGAGGTCCCTCACCTCGACCTCTCCTTGCTCCCTGGTATCGCCGTAGTAGGTTCTGACCTCCTTGCCCGAGATCACCTTTGCTGCATTTATCAGGCCGCCGTGTGTGCCAAAATAGCAGCAGCATCCAAAGAGATCGTATTCGTCTGTAACGGTCTTACTGAATGTGAGCTCCACGGTCTTGAGGTTTTTCATAAGGCTCTCATTGGCTGGCTCACCAAAGACTCCCTTTCCGTAAGCATAGCCGTTCCAGTAGAGGAAGATATCAGAGAGGTCCTTTTCATCCTTCCAGGCAGAGGCATAGACCGCAAGTTGTGTACCTGCCTGATATACCCCAGGCATGCTCGCAAATATCCTGTAAGTGGCCTTTCTGAAAGATTCACGGTCAGCTAAAGACCCTCCAGATTCAGCAAGCTGCTCAAGGACGTGTTTCCTGACGAAATTCTTCTCAATGGGTTCATCCAGCTCTGCAATTCTTTGGACTATCTCGTCCATTAACTCGATGGAGGCGGGGAAATTGTCCCTTGTGATGCCAGAGACCCTAACTGTGATATCGATCCTCGGCCTACCAAGTTCCTCGAGAGGGATGACCTCGAAGCCCTTTACTCTGCCGCCCTGATGCCAAAGAGGTCTTGCGCCGAGAAGGCACATCATCTGCGCCATCCCCTCTCCATCGGACCACATGATATCCGTGCACTGCCAATAGAATGCGATATTTTCAGGGTATCTGCCCTCTTCGTTCAAGTATTTCTGCAGGGTCTTCTCCGCAAGCTTGACGCCCACCTCCCAGGCAACTTGAGAAGGGATCTTGTGTGGGTCAAGGGAGTAGAAATTCCTGCCCGTGGGCAAGATATCATCCCTTCCACGTGTGATAATGCCCGAAGGCCCTGGAGGGATATACCCGCCGTTCATCCCGTTCAGAAGAGACGCGGCTTCATCGGAGAGAAGGATCCTCTCCCTCATATCATCTATCCTTTCTTGGATATTTTTTATTTTTTCTGAATAATGCTCAGCAATTGGAGATATATCTTTCAAGCTTTGGATTAGAGGTATCCCTCCCTCCAGATAGCGTGTACAGACCTCCCTTGCCCTTTTGTCCACCATATCCTTCTTTACGGCCTCGTTCAGGCGCTCGAATTCAGGGTTTTCCTCAAGGAGCCTCTTCACCATACCCCTGAGAGACTCTGGGGTGTTTTCGTACCTGACGATGGCATAGATAAACTCCGAGAGTCTCTCCCCTTCAGGGATTTTACCGAAGACATGCATCCCCTTTGGTATGTAGGAGTTCTTGAGGAGCGAGAGGGTCTCATGGGCGGCCTTAACCAGCTCGTCAAAGGGCGCACCCTCCGGAACCTTTATCATGGAGATGAGATTCCCTTCTTTGAGTCTCTCTTCGATCATGTGACTTATGGTATGGGCCCTTGCTGGCTCGATATACTTCACCTTCTCATATTCGAAGAGGAGCCTTTCTATCTCATCCAGATCACCATATAGCTCGCCCTCCACCATCACTGCCTGCATATGATCGACGAGGGTTGCATAACTTCTCCTCTTGGCGATTGTTCCCTCAGGGGGATTGTCGGCATTGTAGATGTAGAGGTGGGGCATCTCATCGATCCCAATATCCGGGAAACAACCAGTGGAGAGACCGGTGGATTTACCAGGCAGAAACTCAAGATTTCCGTGAGTACCAACGTGGATTATGGCATCAGCTCGAAACTCTCTGGAGAGCCATTTATAAGTGGCCACATATTGATGAGGAGGAGGTACATCCGGATCGTGCAGGATCTTGCAGACCTGTCCGTCGCACCTTGCACCTGCGCATCCCCTTTTTGGTTGCACGCAGACGACCGCATTTCCATATTTCACCCCGGTAACGAGGATCTTTCCGTCATATATCATCCCTGCGGGGATTCCGTCTTTAGGCTCACCGGGAGGCTCACCCCAGGCCTCCACCATCCTCTTTTTCGTGGCCTCGGGCAACTCCCCAAACCACTTCATGTATTGCTCTTTCTCCAAGAGGGCCAGGGCACCTCCCTTTTCGACAATTTCATCAGTTGTGGTCCAGCGAAACTCCGAGATGGCCTTTCGATTTAGGATCTCATCGATCAATTCCTTTCCGCTTTCCGGAGGGTCTACCGAATATCCTTCCTCCTTCATCCTTGCTAGGATATTGGCCACACTTTCCAAGGTATCCAGATGCGCCCCCGCACCCACCGTGGCCTCTACAGAAGCACATGGATTGTTATGCAGGATAAAGGCGATCCTCTTCTGGCTGTTTGGCTTCCTTCGGAGTTCTATCCACCTGGAGAGTCTGGCTGCGAGCCTTTCCATTCGATCGGCGATGGGCTCGTACGCCTCCTCCTCTGGATTGCTTACCCCCTTTGTGGCACCCACGATTATAGGCTCAATGGCCCCTTCAAACTCGGGCAGGGCCATGCTCCAGGCCACCTGCTGCCCAAGGCCCTGGGGGTCATCTTGCCATTTATCCTTTTCTTTATAATAGGAGATAACCGGACAGATCAGCGGTACGTTCAGCCTCTTCAGAAGCCTTGCCCCGGATTCTGCCTGGGACTCCTCCATCCCGCCCTTTTTCTGCCCCAGGAAAAACATAGTAAGCTTGACCAGGCCATCTACAACGGGCTCGCCATCCTTCAGAAGAAATTTCTCAATAATTTCTTCACCGCTCAGGTTACCGAGGTTGTTGTCCTTAATGGAGTAGAAGAATATGGGGATAACACCTATCCCTTGCCTCTCCAGGGCGCTGATAAGTGCCCTTTCAACATCCATATTTCCTGTAATCCAATTCGACCTGGAATAGAGGAGGCCGACCAGTGGCCTGTGTTTGAGGGGATATGTCTTGAGGAATTCCTCTGTGGAGTCGAAGGGCCCCCCAAATTCCGGGTGGAAGATGCCCTCCCATGCTCTCTCTTTTGGGGGATTGAACTCAGTCTCTTTGGAAAAAAGTGTTGACAAGAGAAATTTCAACATCTCTTCGAAGTTCTCAGCCCCGTTGTAGAGGATATACTGGTAGGTGGTTCCTGCTATCTCAGGGCTTGCTCTTGATAGCTGCCAGTAGGAGGGGTCAGATCCAACAACCACAACCGGTATCCTCTTGCCTTGATCCTTTATCTCCTCTTCAATGACCTCCCAGAAGGGATCTGACGTTCGATAACAGAGGATTAAATCCGCATCCTTTATCTCCCGCCTTACCTCCTCAAGAAGCCCGGGCTCCAGGTTGATCTGTTTGTTGGAATAGGCCCTCAGGCGGAAGATTCCGATCTTCTCGACCGCTTCCTTGAGAAGGGGGATATAGGTTGACCACATGATGGAGAGTAGTTTCATGACTTCCTCTTGCCTTTCTGTATTACTCGCTGTAGTTCCTTATAAGACTGGCTCCAAAAAGGAATATGAGAATAGAATAGATGACCAATACCCCTGCTGATATGATGAATCCTGCATCTACATGGGCCTTTCTCATGAGTATATTTGTATGGGTCAGCGGAAGCATCAACACGATTCCTTTGAGGAGAGTGGGCATGTGATCGATTGGGAAAAATGTGCCGCTGAAAAATGCCATCGGTAAGATGAAAAAATTTGAATATGTGGATGTATCTTCATGAGATTTTGTTATCATGCCCACAACCACTCCAAGGCTGGAGAACAAGAAGCAGTTCAACAAAAGGGCTGCTAAGAAGATAGGGGTGAGGAAAGCGCCCTTGCCAACTACAATGCCCACAATGATAATCATCAGGGATGCAAAAAGCCCCCTTGCCATTCCAGAGAGGATCTCCCCTATCATGATGGCGGATGGCGGGATCGGTGCCTGGACGAGGACCTGGAACGTCTTGAAATACAGCCTCCCCAGGTTGAGTCCACTCGCCACCCAGTTGTAAGAATTCGTCATGGAGCTCATAGCTATAAGTCCTGGGAGAAGAAATTCCAGATAGCTCCCGCCCGAAATCCTCACGCTCCTTCCAAGCCCCAGCCCGAATGCCAGAAGATAGAGCAGAGGGACGAACATGGACGAAAAGATATATCCGAGCCTGAAGAGCTTTGCCCTGAAAAGGAGCATCTCTCTGAGGAAGACCGGATACCACTTCACCTTTCTATTCTTTCCCCTGTAAGTTTTATAAAGACATCCTCCAAGTTTGACCTTCTTATGGTCACGGTGTCATTTACACGGGCTGCAATCCTCTGGGCCTCTTCCTTGCTCTTGCAGACGACCCGTTTGAGGCTCCCATCATCCTTGAAAAACTCCACCACATGACTGCCTATTTCTGTTTTGAGATTTTTGGGGGTATCCATGGCGATCAGTCTCCCTTTGGAGAGGATTCCCACCCTGTCGCATAGTGCTTCTGCCTCCTCGATATAATGGGTGGTGATAAGGATGGTCCCGCCCCGTGCCCTGATCCGTCTGATGGTGTCCCAGATCTCCCTCCTCACCTGGGGGTCCAGGCCGACGGTCGGTTCATCGAGGAAAAAGATCGATGGCTCTGATAATAGTGCCCTTGCAATAAGTAGCCGCTTCTGCATTCCTCCCGAGAGAAACTGAACAGGGCTGTCCCTCCTCTCCCAAAGGCCAACCATCCGAAGTTTCTCTTCTATCTTCAGGTGCTTGTCTTTTACACCATGAAGCATGGCATAGATGAACATGTTCTGATGGACTGTAAGCTCCCTGTCTAGGTTGTTCTCCTGGGGAACCACACCTATTTTGGGTTTAACAGCAGAAGGATCTTTCACAACATCGATCCCTGCCACCCATGCCCTGCCAGAAGAGGGTTTGCTGAGGGTAGTGAGGATCTTAATTGTGGTCGTCTTGCCCGCACCGTTTGGCCCGAGAAGGCCAAAGGTCTCCCCCCTCATGATCTCGAAAGTAACCGAATCAACGGCACGGATCGACCCGTAATCCTTTCCCAGTCCCTCGACCCTAATCATACCTTCGGGCATATCATCTCCATCCCATTCTGAGAGATGAACTCCACTTCAAGGCCATAGACCCTCATCAGATTTTCCTTTGTAATTACCTCCTTTGGTTCACCCTTGGCGATCAGAGTGCCATCGTTCAGGAGCAACACTCGATCCGAATAGAGGAGGGCGAGGTTTGGATCGTGTAGGGTCATCATAAGGGTGAGACCCCTCTCCTTTGCTATGGATCTCACCTTAGTCAACACCATGATCTGGTTTTTAAAGTCCAGATGGGCAGTGGGCTCATCGAGAAGCATCACAGATGCCTCTTGGGCGAGACAGCGGGCGATGAGCACAAGCTGTCTCTCACCGCCGCTTATCCTGGTGTAAGGCCTCTCTGCCATGTCCTCTATCCCAATGGTATTCATGGCCTTGTGGGCTACCTCCTTGTCCCGTTGCGAGGGGGATGCAAAGAGCCCAACGTGAGCGATCCTACCCATGAGGATCACATCGAAGACAGAATAGGGAAAAGGGGGCTCGTGATCCTGAGGAACGACGGCCACCCCTTTTGCTATTTCAGCCCTTTTCAAGGTCCTGATGGATCTCCCGTTGAGGAGTACATCACCCTCTTCAGACCTCCAGATCCCAAGGATGCATTTAAAAAGGGTGGTCTTTCCAGAACCGTTGGGGCCGAGGATTGTAGTCACCTCACCTGGTGACGCCTTGAAATCCACACCCTTGAGGACCGGGTTCCCTTCCCCCTTATGCGAAAAGGACAGCCCTTTTACCTCTATCATCTCCCCCAGCTCTCCCTGGCACCCTTTTTCATGAGATAGATGAAGAATGGCGCTCCGGTTATTGCGGTTATAATCCCTACGGGTATATCAAAGGTGGTGCAGTTCCTCGCCAGTGTGTCGGCAAATATCATAAAGGCCGCGCCTGCGGCCATGGAGAGGGGCATGAGCCGTCTGTGGTCCGGGCCGACCGTCATCCTGACGAGATGGGGCACCATAAGCCCCACCCATCCAATGATCCCGCTGACAGACACAGCAGCTCCCACGGCAAGAGCGGCCGCAGTGATAAAGATAAGCCTGTCCCTCTCCACACTGACCCCCAATGCCCTTGCTTCCTCTTCACCCATGGACATGGCATTAAGACGCCACCTCATGAGGAAGAGTGGGAGGCACCCGAGGGTTATCCCAACGGCGGCCACCGAGACCGAATGCCAGTCCGAAAGGGAGAAACTCCCCATGAGCCAGTACACGATGCTCACCAGTTTATGAGGGTCGACCAGGAACTTGACGATGGAGACCAGAGCCGTGAAAAAGGCGGAGACCACAACCCCTGATAGCACAAGGGGAAGCCTCGACACTTCCCCCTGGCTCCTCGCTATTGTGTAGGTGATAAAGGTGGCAATGAGGCTGAATGCGAATGCAGCGATCTGAATCGGGACCTCGGGGACAAAGGCCACGCAGATAGCGCAACCAAAGGCTGCCCCTGCGGAAAGCCCAAGAATGAAGGGGTCAACCAGCGGATTGCGGAATATACCCTGAAGCGTGACCCCAGAGGCCGAAAGGGCCATCCCCACCAGAGCAGAGAGGATGATCCGCGGGAGCCTTATATTCAATATGATCGACTTCTCAGGGATATCCCCTATGTCCATGAAAAGGATCTTGGAGAGCATGATCTTTGCTACAAGGGGCGAGGAAACATGATAGGCCCCTAAGAAGAGGGCAATCCCTCCCACAAAGAGGGGCGAAAGCAATATCACGGGAACAACGGCAATTCTGCCCACGGTCATCTCCTAATCGAACTCTCTCCCCTCAAAAGGTATGCCGAAACACTTCACGTACAAATCATCGGCCAACTGAGTGAAAGAGATCCCACTGAAGGCCTCTGGGTAGGTCTTCTTTGCCATCCAGAGGGCGAGGATAGGGAGTCTCGGCGACCAGTTCGACCAGGAAGGGGCCTTATAGACCCTACCCTCCTTTATCGCCTTTATCGTGGCCCATTGGGAATTCCCTATCAGATCATGTGACCCGTATCTGGCATTTCCCCAGATGAAGATAACATCAGGATCCCAGGCTACAATCCATTCGATGGAGACATCTGAATACTTAGCTTGGATACACTCCGCAGGGTTTATCCCGCCGATCAGCTTTATGATGTCACTTTGCACTCCCATGCAACCGGTTACTGTCGTTGGCTTCCCCCAGAGCCATAGGACCTTTCGTCTCTTCTCTGCCGGTATCCCGGAGACCCTGAACTTGATCAGGTCGAATAGCCGATCCATATAGGAGCGGACTTTCCTTACCCTCCCCTCCTTTTTGAAGAGCCTGCCACACAATTCGAGGACCTCGTAGAGTTCCTCTATACTCTCTGGATATACGGAGATAACCCGCAATCCCTTTCTGGCCATAAAGTCCACCACCTCGGGCTTATAGGTCCAGGTGATCACCAGATCAGGTCTAAGGGCAAGCAGGGCCTCGATGTTAACCTCACCCCCAGTACCTACCGGAGGCATCCTCTTCAATTCTGCAAACCGTTTCAGGAGGGTGTTATCAAATGCCCAGCGATTGATCCCCACAACCCTCTCCCAGATTTGCAGGGCCGGGATGAATTCATAGAGGGAGATGAAGACGACCCTTTTCACCGGCAAGGATACCTCCACCTCCCTGGAGAGTTCGTCCCTTATGGTAATGGTGGTGGCTCCTGCTCCAGGAGCCACCACCATTAAAAGAAAATATATGACTATGAAAAGAGGCCTTTTGTTCATCATTAGAACCTAAGGGTCAGTCCACCAAAGAACGTCCTTCCCGGAGCCTTGTAATATGTGAAATAGTCTTCGTCGAATATATTATCCACAGAAAAATAGAGTTTGGCCCACTTTGTGACGTCGAAAGAGACATCGGCATCCGCAACAAAATAGGGGTCATAGGAACCGAATACGTGGTCTTCCTTGTCAAGGTTCTCATCGTTATTGTATTGTTTGCTCACATAACGGCCGGTCAGGCTAAGCGACAAGGGACCATATGTCAATTCCCCCCCAATGTTGAACATTTTCTCGGGCACCATAGTCAATCTCTTTCCCTCGGTTGTTGGTTTTGCCAGATTTTCCTCGATTTCGCTGTGGGTATATGTAAAGTTGGCAAAAAGCCTCACCCATTTATCAAACTTCTGCTCTATTTCTAATTCGACACCACTGCTTTCCGCCTCCCCTGCATTAATGTATTCCTTAAGTTTGGGGGTTACGTCTCTTCTATAAATAAGGTCCTTCATCCAGTTATGAAAATAGGTCGCCTTAAAGACTGCGCCTTTCCATAAGCCCTGCTCGATCCCTACCTCCCCTGAAGTGACCGTCTCAGGATCCAAGTTGGGATTTCCCGCATACGTGGTTCCCCACCAAACCCACGTCCTGTAAAGTTCATAGATCGTCGGTGGTCTGAAGGCCCTTCCAAATGAACCCCTCAGGGTCGTCTTCTCAAAAGGGCTGTAAACAACCGCAATTTTGGGATTTACAGAAAATGTGCTCTTTGATTCATAGTATTTGGGATAACCAGCCGTTCCAACCTGATTGACCATCCCGTCATAGCACTTCCACCAGTCACTCCGGACCCCTAAATAGGCAGTGACATTGTCCCGGAGGACGATTTCTGCCTGTCCATAAAGGGAAAAGGTCCTGTCCTTGCCTTTGGATTGATAGGTAAGGGCCCCCTTTGTTCCATTATCTCTCCAATCGGCGAGGGAGTGCTCCGCAGTATTCGCCCAACTGGTTCTATAACCAGTGCCAACAGTGATGAGATGTCTCTGGAAAATCGGGAAAGAGAGTTGCAGCTCAGCCTGATAGGCCTGAGAGGGAGTCTCGTTTATCTTTCCAGGACCACCTATTCTAGTCGCAGTCGAGGAGGGGCTAACGTACCAGTTTTTTTCAATGTCTACCAATCCCACAGAGACTTTGAGGTTGGCATTTTTGAATATATCTGTTTGAAACCCGAGGTTAAAGATGTTCTGGGTCCTCCCCCCGCCTCCGGACAGGAAATAATACTCCTTTAGCCTTATTCTTTGCGGGCCCGTATCTACATTTACATTGCCGGACCAGACAGGCCTCCCGGTTGCATCCCTTAGATAATTATGTGGGTCTTCATAGTCATATTCATATCGTCTTCTCATGAAGGAGAAAGAGGCCTTGGTGTCATCATCAAAATCAAAAGAAAGCTTCAGGGTTCCGTTATCCTGCCACCACGAATTGTCACCCTTGTCGCCCACCAAGTATGCCAGGTTCCCGTATTTGTCCGTGGTCCTTTCCCATCCTGTAACGATAGTCCCGGCCCCAGGGCTGCTAGGTTTCCTCACCACAAGGTTGTTTGGATAACCATTGGAGGATTTATATCCATAACTGGCGAACAGACTCAGACGATCGAACAATTTGTCTCCATAGGCCCCATAGGTGGTCCAGAGGTCGTGACTTCCGTAGCCGCTCTTGACGGTGAATTCCCTCTCCTCCGGCATTTTGGTAATTATGTTGACAACACCTCCCATGGCGTACCCGCCGTATAGTGCCGAGTAAGGTCCACGCACGACTTCTATCCGCTCCACATTCTCTGGCAGAAACGAATCCCACATCACAGCACCGGTGTAGGCATCATTCATGGGCTGACCATCTATCAGGACAAGGGTCCTCTTTTGCTCTGGAATCCCCCTCAAAGTCACCCGGGCTGTCGTGTCCAACCCCTTGGCCCGTTTGTTGAAAACTCCGGGAAGGAGATTCACAGCACTGTCGATCGTTTGGATATTCCTCTTCTCCATATCCTCCTTTGTCACGACCGACACAGAACCTGGAGCTTCAGTTATCTCCTTCTCCGTCCTTGTGGCTGTTACCACGATTTCCTCCAACTTTAACTCCTCTCTTACTTCCTCCTTGACCTTTATCTCCTCATTCGGGTCTTCAGCAAGAACGCTTAAAGGATAAAGAAAAAGAGACATCACAGCACAGAGAGCAAGAATCCTCATCCCTTTCCTCCTTGTCATCCCCCCCTCCGTGTGCTAGAAGGATGAGGGGGCTGTGGTTTGTGATCCAGTCCCTGGGACAGGTCGGCTTCTTTGACGGGGAGGACCTGTCCCTTCTTTTATCTCATCATCCCCTTTCATCACCTCCTTTCGGTCACGAGACTGACGGGGGCCGTCCGCGGAACCGAACATCGTCTGTAGAGGCCTTTTCCATGCAAACGGCCTTTCTTTGCCTATAGGCTCGGGGCTTGCGTAAGTTTCGAGTTAGAACTTCTTTGATCCAGACTCATGTGGACCGGGATCGTCATAATGTCCTACATGGTTCATAAGCCAAATTGCGGGGATGTACTGAAGTTACATTTGCAACTAAAAATACGTAAGCCCACTTCTTCCATAAAAAAAAGGCCACGAATTGCCCGCATTCATACGGGTTCAAGGCATTCGTGGCCTCTTTAACTATATTACGATGTTCTAGTTAATAATTAGAATCTTTATGTCTGACCTTCGTAAAATAATAAAGTGGACACCTCTCCCTCTCGGCCAAATCACACCTTCTTGGTGTAGTGATTCTTCAAATTACAGCCTATTTTTATATTCTCATAACCCTTCTTATGTCAAGAGATCTTTCGTTTGAGCACCTGACAGAATAAAAACGCATTTATTATCCACAGCATGGGCTTTTTCAGCAAAAATAGACAAAATCAAGGCATCTCCTCGTTAGTTCGACAGGAACGAGGCCGAAGCGCCACTTCGATACAAACATTTTGTAAGGGAAGGAATCCCCGAGGAGAGGCGTCCCTTTAGAAGCTTACCCCTTGGTCACCCCCAAGGGCTTAAGGCGGACGACCTTCCTGCTGATCCCCGCATCGTGCACCACTTGGACCACGTCGGTGACGTCTTTGTAGGCCTCGGGGATCTCCTCCACCAAGGTGGCCTTGCTCGCCCCACGCACGATGATTCCTCTGCCCTCAAGCTCCTTGGCCACGGATCGCCCGCGACTCGCCTTTTTGGCCTGATGCCGGCTCATCACCCGACCCGCTCCGTGGCAGGTGGAGCCGAAGGTCTCCTCATAGGCCCTCTCTGTGCCAACAAGCACGTAGGAGTACCGGCCCATATCCCCGGGGATCAGGACGGGCTGACCCACATCCTTGTACTTCACGGGAAGCTCCGGATGCCCCGGTGGAAAGGCCCTCGTGGCCCCCTTTCGATGGACGCAGAGCTGCCTCGGCCTTCCGTCCACGTTGTGCGTCTCCAGCTTGGCGATGTTGTGACACACATCGTAAATAAGATCCAGTTTCAGATCTCTGGGGCCCAACTGGAAGACCTGCTCGAAGCTCTCCCGAGTCCAATGGGTAATCATCTGGCGATTGACAAAGGCGAAGTTAGCCGCCGCGGCCATGGCGGCCAGATAGTCCCTGCCTTCGGTGGATTCCACCGGTGCGCAGCAAAGCTGACGGTCCGGAAGCTCGATCCCGTATTGGGCCGAGGCCTTCGCCATGATCTTGATGTAGTCGTCGCAGACCTGATGGCCCAACCCCCGCGACCCCGTGTGTATGAGGATGGTGACTTGGTCCTTCTCCAGACCCATCGCCGAGGCCGCCTCGGAATCGTAGACCTCCTCCACGTAGCCTACCTCTACAAAATGATTGCCCGAGCCCAAGGTCCCCAGTTGGGCCTGTCCCCGCTCCAAGGCCCTGTCGCTGACCCTATCCGGATCCGCCCCAGGAATGCAGCCGTTGGCCTCGATATGCTCCAGGTCCTCCTCGGTCCCGAAGCCGTTCCGGAGGGCCCAGCGGACCCCCTCCCTCAGCACTCGGGCCAGCTCCTTGAGGCTGAGCTTCAAGTCCTTGCGCCGGGACCCCACCCCAGATGGAATGTTGGTGAAGAGGACATCGACCAGCTCATGGATTCGGGGAAGCACGTCCTTGCGGCTCAGACCTGAGCGCATGAGACGCACGCCTCAATTGATATCGTAGCCCACGCCTCCCGGCGAGATCACGCCTCCCTCCACGTCAAAGGCGGCCACGCCTCCTATAGGGAAACCGTAGCCCCAGTGGATGTCGGGCATGGCCAAGGAACGCCCCACGATTCCCGGAAGGGCGGCCACATTGGCCACCTGAACCAGGCTCTGGTCCTTCCTGATGTCTTCCATCATCCGTTCGCTGGCATAGACGAGCCCCTCAACACGCATCTTGCCCTCACGGGGAATGCGCCAACGGCACTCGTCCATCCTCTGCACTTTCACGGAAGTTCCTTGGGTCATCTTTTTCCTCCCCTTCTTCGCTGTCTGAATGGATTCGAGAGAATCGGAGCATAATGCCCTTCTTTGAATATACTCCGGACGGCCTGAATGCGCCAGAGTATGGAAGCCCTTGAGCAAAATAAACGGCTCAAAGATCAAAGATAATCCTGGCCCTCCAAAGCCCCCCTTCCCTTCGGACCTCCAATTGATGATACGTGACAGCCTTGATCGTTGTCTTGATGGGATGGCGCTGGAGATCATAGGGCTCTCCGAAGGCCGAAGCGATGATCCGCTTCTCGTCGAGCTCCTGGATCTCGAATCGGCCGAAGAGCATCCCATGGATCTCGAAGAGGTAGAGGAGTTCGTTGAGCCAGGCCACCAAAAGGGACTCCAGGTCTTCCCCCTCGGCTGCCACTTCCCGCTTCTCTTTTTCCCGAACACTCTGCGGTTCGGTCAAGATCTCCAGGAAAGCACAAGCGGCCATAACAAAGAGCCCTTTCAGGTCCCCGGCGGCGATCTCCACCCCTGCATCGCCCGTATGGTCGAAGAACCGATAATATCCCATTTTTTCCATCTCCCCCGCTCAGTCCTTGCTGGCAATCGTGCAAGTCTACAGGAAGTATACCCCAAAGGGACGAATCGGGCGTTAATCAGCAGGCATTCGTTTCCTTACAGTCCCACCCGGATCTCCTTTTCTTGACAGGCGTTTCGGCCTTTTCCTATACTCAAAACAAGAATCGGCCTCACTCGGAGTTCTGTATGGCCTTGGGTCATCCGTCCTCGGTCACCTTCCCCACATAACGGCATCGCGAGGCCCCAAGGGGGAAATTCCATCCCATGAAGCGAAGGCCCACCCGCTCCATTCGACTCGGAGGCGTCACCATTGGCGGCGGGGCCCCAGTGGTCGTTCAATCCATGACCAATACGAATACCCGGGACATCGAGTCCACGGTGGCCCAGATCCATCGACTGGAGCAGGTAGGCTGCGAGATCGTGCGGGTGGCTGTCCCCGACATGGAGGCGGCAAAGGCACTTGCGGAGATCCGAAGGAGGATCCGGATTCCCCTTGTGGCCGATATCCACTTCGATCATCGACTGGCCCTGGAGGCTCTCAGGTGCGGAGCCGATGGCCTTCGCATCAATCCCGGCAACATTGGGGGGAAAAGGAAGGTGCGGGAGGTGGTGGAAGCGGCCAGAGAGAAGGAGGTCCCCATCCGAATCGGGGTCAACTCTGGTTCCCTGGAAAAGGAGATCCTCCAAACCGAAGGGGGAGTTACCCCACGCGGGATGGTGGAGAGTGCCCTCCGCCACGTGCGGATCCTAGAGGAGATGGACTACCGGCAGATCAAGATCTCCTTGAAGGCCCCTGATGTGCATCGCACTTGCGAGGCCTATCGGCTCATTTCCCAGAAGGTGGACTACCCCCTTCACTTGGGGATCACCGAGGCGGGTACCCCCTTCGCCGGGACCATCAAGTCCGCCGTGGGATTAGGGATCCTCTTGCACGAGGGTATTGGAGATACGATCAGGGTCTCACTGACGGGGGCGCCTGAGGATGAGGTCAGGGTGGCCTATGGAATCTTGAGGGCCTTGGGACTGAGACACCGCGGTGTGGAGTTGATCTCCTGCCCCACCTGTGGCCGTACACAGGTGGAACTGATCCCCGTGGCCCTGGAGGTGGAGCGAAGGCTGTCCCACATCGATCTACCCCTTCAGGTGGCCGTCATGGGTTGTGCGGTCAATGGCCCGGGTGAGGCGCGGGAGGCCGATTTGGGCATATGCGGCGGAAAGAGCGGATGGCTCCTCTTCCGAAATGGCGAGGTCGTGGGAAGGCTGCCTCGGAAAGGAGTGGTGGAGGCCTTTGTCCGAGAGGTGGAGGAGTTGGCCAAGGAGCGGGGCTGGAGCCCCGGCTCCGAGTAGGGGGGGATAGGTAGACTCCAAGCCCTGGCCTGAGAGAAAGAAATGAGCCCGCGGGACCGGCGCATGAAGTCAATCCGAGAAAGTGTGGAGGAAGGATGAGGCTGTCGAGACTCTTTTTGCCTACAGAGAAGGAGGATCGTTCCGAAGCTGTCATTCCCAGCCACCGATTGATGCTGCGGGCGGGGATGATCCGTCAGCTGACCGCTGGTGTCTATTCATACCTGCCTTTGGGCCTTCGTGCGGTACGCAAGGTGGCCCAGATCGTCCGGGAGGAGATGGACCGGGCCGGGGCCCAAGAGGTCTTTCTCCCCGCGCTCCAGCCAGCGGACCTCTGGAGGGAGAGCGGTCGGTGGGACCACTTTGGTCCAGAGCTGGTCCGGCTGCGCGACCGAAACGATCGCGAGTTTTGTCTAGGCCCCACCCACGAAGAGGTCATCACGGACCTAGTCCGGAGGGAGGTGCGTTCCTACCGGCAGCTCCCCCTGACCCTCTATCAGATCCAGACCAAGTTCCGGGATGAGCGAAGGCCCCGATTCGGCGTCATGCGGGGACGGGAATTCACCATGAAGGACGCCTACAGCTTCGACGCCACCGAGGAAGGAGCCGAAGAGAGCTATCGGAAGATGTACGAAGCCTACAACCGCATCTTCATCCGTTGCGGACTGCGATTCCGTGCAGTGGAGGCCGAAACCGGGGCCATCGGGGGCAGCTTCAGCCACGAGTTCATGGTCCTGGCCCAGACCGGAGAGGACATCATCGCGAGCTGCACCCATTGCGGCTATGCGGCTAACGTGGAGAGGGCCGAGGTGCGCCCTAAGAAGGCCGAGTCTTCTTCTTGGCCGGAGTCCCCGCCTCCGAAAAAGGTCCCTACCCCCGGAATGCGCACTGTGGAGGAGGTCTGCGGTTTTCTCCATGTGGAGCCCTCCCGGCTCATCAAGACCATGGTCTACCTGGCCGATGGAAGGCCCGTGGCCGTGCTGGTTCGAGGGGACCGGGAGGTTAACGAGACCAAGGTGAAGCGGTTTCTCGGATGCACGGAGCTGGAGATGGCGGACGAGGAGGTGATCCGGAGCGTCACGGGTGCACCCGTAGGGTTTGCGGGGCCCCTGGGTCTGGCAAGGGGAGATTCTCTGCCCCTCCTGGCGGATCACGAGATCCGGTGGATGAGGGATGCGGTCACCGGAGGCAACGAGGCCGACACCCACTACGTCCACGTGGACCCCGGACGGGACTTCCAAGTTTCCCACTATGGAGACTTCCGCAATGCCGTCTCCGGTGATCCCTGCCCCCGATGCACGGAGGGAACATTGGAGATCTGGCGGGGTATTGAGGTGGGGCACATCTTCAAGTTGGGGACCAAGTACAGCGAGGCCATGGGGGCCACGTTCCAGGACGAAAACGGCAGGGAGCGTCCCATGATCATGGGCTGCTACGGCATCGGCATAGAGCGGACAGTGGCCGCGGCCATCGAGCAGAATCATGATAAAGACGGGATCATCTTCCCCATGGCCATCGCGCCCTACCATGTCTTAGTCCTGTGCATTCAGACCGACAACCCCCAGGTAAGCTCCACGGCGGAGCGCCTTTACTGGCAATTGATGGAGGCCGGGGTCGAGGTCCTTTTGGACGACCGGGATGAACGCCCCGGCAAGAAGTTCAAGGACGCGGACCTCATCGGAATCCCCTTGCGCATCAATGTGGGAGAGCGCATTCTTAAAGAGGGGAAGGTGGAGTTGCGTCATCGGGCCACGGGCGAGGTGGAGAAATGGCCTGTGGACCAGGTCTGCCAGAGGGTTGAGGAAATCGTCCGTGATCAGACTCAACGAGATCCTGGATCGAATCGCCGAATATGATCCCAAGGCCGACCTGGAGCTGATCCAGAGGGCCTACATCTTCTCGGCCATGGTGCACAAGGGACAGGTGCGCCTTTCGGGGGAGCCCTATCTGAGCCACCCCCTGGCCGTGGCCGATATCCTGGCCGATCTTCGGCTCGATGCCGGGACCGTGGCCACCGGCCTCCTGCACGATGTAGTGGAGGACACTCGGACCACCCTCGAGGAGATCCGGCAGCGCTTCGGAGAGGAAATCTCCTTCCTGGTGGACGGGGTGACCAAGATCTCCAGGATCTCCTTCAGCTCTTTGGAGGAGCAACAGGCGGAAAACTTCCGCAAGATGATCCTGGCCATGTCCAAGGACATCCGGATCATCCTGATCAAATTGGCCGACCGCCTCCACAACATGCGGACTCTGGAATACCACAGTCGACCCAACCAGATCCGCATCGCCAGGGAGACCCTGGAGATCTACGCCCCCATCGCCCATCGGCTGGGGATCACCTGGATGAAACGCGAACTGGAGGACTTGGCCTTTCGATTCCTGGAACCCGAAGCCTATGAGGAAGTGGTCCGAAAGGTGGCTCAGGCGCGGCTGGAACGGGAGGACTACATCCGGGAAGTGGAACACCTCATCCGGGAAGAACTCCTTTCCCATGGCCTCAATCCGGAGGTCCAGGGGCGGTTCAAACATTACTACAGCATCTACCAGAAGATGCAAACTCAGAACCTCCCATTCGAGGAACTTTACGACCTGCTCGCCTTCCGTATCATCCTACGCACCAAGGAGGAGTGCTACGAGGCCCTTGGCTACATCCATGCCCTCTGGCCCCCCATTTCGAGCAAGATCAAGGACTACATCGCCGTTCCCAAGCCCAACGGATACCAGTCCCTCCACACAACGGTCTTCGGCCCACGGAACAAGCGCATGGAGGTCCAGATCCGCACCGAGGCCATGCACCGTATTGCCGAGGAGGGGATCGCGGCCCACTGGCGCTACAAAGAAGGGCGCATCGTTCAGGACCAGGAGGACGAAAAGCTGGCTTGGATCCGCCAGATCCTCGACTGGCAGAAGGAATTGGAAGACCCCCGCGAGTTCCTCGACGTAGTCAAGGTGGAGCTCTACCAGGATGAAGTCTACGTGTTGACCCCAAAAGGGGAGGTCAGACAGCTTCCCCGGGGGGCCACTCCTGTGGATTTCGCCTACAGCATCCACACGGAAGTGGGTCATCAATGCGTGGGAGCCAAGGTCAACGGTAAGCTCGTCCCCCTCCGCCACGAGCTCCAGACCGGAGACGTGGTTGAGATAATTACACAGGCCGACCACAAACCCTCCCGTGACTGGCTCAAGTTCGTGAAGACCTCCAGAGCCAGAACCAAGATCCGCCAGTGGATCAAGCAGGAGGAACGGACCCGTTCTCTGGCCTTGGGAAGAGATCTCTGCGAGAAGGAGTTCCGCAGGCATGGGCTCAATATGGGCAAACTCCTCAAAGGGGAGAAGATGGAGGAGGTCTTGACCGAGTTCGGCTTCCAAGATCTCGACGACCTCATCGCCGCCGTGGGCTACGGCAAGATCTCCCCCCGTTCTGTGGTAGGCAAGTTCCTCCCGGAGCCTCCTCCATCATCCGAGGAGCCGGAGGAATCCGTCGCCCCTCGCCTCACCCCCCTTCGCGGGAAAAAGCGATCCTTCCGAAGCGGCGTGCGGGTCCAGGGTGTGACGGACCTCTTGGTCCACTTCGCCCGTTGTTGCCAGCCCCTCCCCGGGGACGATATCCTGGGGTTCATCACCCGCGGGCGTGGAGTCACCGTCCACGCCAAGGATTGCCCGAACCTGGAATTGGTGGATCCGGACCGCCTGATCGAGGTCGAATGGGACCTGGACCACAAGGCCAGCCATCCGGTTCGGGTCCGGGTCGTCTGCGCGGACAGGAAAGGGCTCCTCGCCTCTATTACCCATACATTCAGTCAAGCCGACATCAACATCACCGACGCCCAGGTCCAGACTCTGCCTGACAAGAAGGCCGTTTGCACCTTCGGCGTGGAGGTCCACGACTTGGGACACCTGGAGAGGGCCTTGAAGGCCATCCGCCGCATCCAGGACGTGATGGAGGCCCGCAGAATTCGGGCCTGAGTCCTCTCCAACGTCGTCCTTTCAGCAGCACCGCTCTACAGCCGTACCACCAGACCGTCGTAGGCCACAACGGGCCTCTGGGCGAGCCCTTCCTGTTGTGCGATGCGGAGAACTGTCTCCTGCCAATCCTGGTGGCAGAGGGGAGGAGGGTATGGTCTCCCTGTCTGGGGGTCGATGAGGGGGTCTTTGGGCGGGGTTCCCTTCAAGCCCTTGGGAAAGGGATCGCCGTGGACGGGATATTCCTCGGAGATGTGGACCAAAAAGACCCGTTTGGGCCCCCAACGCCGGATGAATTCCAAGGCCCTCTGAAAGCTCATGTGATGAGGCCGGTTCTCAACCGGCTCGTGGAGCCAATGGCTCTGGATGACTAGGATCGCGGGATGGGAATGGAGCGGAGGATCGCGGGGGAGGTCCTGAAAGTCGCTGGTATAGAGGAGGCTGTGGTCCGGCTCCTCCTCAATGATGTAGCCCACGGAGCCCCGAGCCACCGGTCCGTGATCCGTGGCAAAGGGGACAATACGGGTCTCCAGGCCTTCCAGAGCACGGCCCACGAAGGCGATCCGCTTCTCCAGGAGGTTTCCCAAGAGGTAACCGAAGACCTCCTCCACCCGCCTCCAGGTCTCCTCGGTGGCATAGGTGGGGATGGGGCACCAACTGGAGCGTTCCGTCAGCCTTCGGAAGGCCACCAACTCGTCCAGGCCGAGAAAGTGGTCCCCATGGGCGTGGGTGATCAGGACCGCTGTGGGAGGTCTCTCCAGTCGCCCCGCCAGTTGCCTGCGGACATCCGGCCCGCAATCGATCAGGAATGTCTCCTTCCCGCGCACAAGGAGGCTGGTGCGGGTCCGTTCCTCCCCCCTCTTCCTCATGGTCCGGCAGACACGGCACCCACACCCCAGCTCGGGAAGGCCCCACGCGGATCCGGTGCCTAGGAAGGTAACCTCCAAGACCCCCCTCAACGGCCGTAAGTCCCCATGAGCTCCGCCTGATCCAGGACGTGCCCTTTCATGGCGCGAACCAGTTCCTCTTTGGTGGCTCCGGGGGCCAAGTTGACCCGCGCGTCCAGGGCATAGAGCTTGAAGAAATACCGATGGGGACGGCCGGGCGGAGGGCATGGCCCCCCATAGCCGATTCTCCCGAAGTCGTTTCGGCCCTGAGCTCCTCCTCGGGGGAGGGTCTCGGTGGTGGGGACGCCCTCCTGAAGGGAACGGGTGTCGGCCGGAAGATCATAGAGGACCCAGTGGACCCAGGTGCCCATGGGGGCATCCGGATCATCGCAGATCAGGGCAAAGGACTGGGCCCCTGCGGGCACGCCAGACCACTCCAGCGGAGGGGAGAGATCCGGGCCGTCGCAGGTGTGTTTTCTCGGAATCGTCTTCCCGTGGTCGAAGGCCCCGCTTCGAAGCTCCATGGCCATACCCATCCCTCCTTGAACGAGGATCAAAACCCAGACCACTGCCAAAACACATGGAAACCCCTTTCCTCTCACTTCTCCTCCCTCCCACGCCCCTCCCTCTAACGGGGAGGAATCTGCTCGCATGTTCCAGGATGTTACTCCAAGGAAGCCGTGCGTCCATGGGGATCTTAGCGAAAAACCTGCAAGGGTGCAATATCTCAAGAGGGCAGCACGAGGCCGTTTCGGGACTTGACGCCCTTGGACCCATTCCTCTATGTTGACTCCAGGCTTTATCCCGAAGAAGGGCCACTGCCGCAACGGGCGTTTCCTCTAACCCACGGATCAACTTCAAGGAGAGGAAGAATGTCCAACTTCGCCCAAAAGCACACCAAGATCACCACATTCTATCTCCTCACCCGGGACAACCCCCGGATGAAGGCCGAGCTGCGTCATCACTCCAAGTGGAAAAAGGCCGTGTTGATCGTCCCCCTTCTGGCCTCCGAGTTCACTTCCCCGGAAAACCGTCCCGTCTTCGAGTGGATCGTCCGACAGCTCCGTAACGCTACCTACCTCTCCCACATCATCTTCGGGCTGGATTGCGCCACCCTAGAGGAGGCCCAAGAACTTGCGGGGATTCTGAAACGGTACGAGCTTCGGAACGCCCTCATTCAGCACAACGACGGACCTGGGTTCTCCTCCATCTACCGGCGATTGTCCGAGGCCGGCTTCGGCCTGGAGGAGCCTGGCAAGGGGAGAAATATGTTCCTCTCCTTCGGGATCGCACTGGCCATGGGGGCCCAGACGATCGGCATCATCGATGCGGACATCCGTACCTTCCGGAGGAACCAACTGGACCGGCTTTTCTATCCTGTCCAGGTCCTCAACTACCCATTCAGCAAGGCCTTCTACGCCCGCCTCAAAGACGGACAGATGTTCGGCCGGGTCAAACGGCTTCTCCTCGATCCCCTGCTCATCGCCCTCAAGCGTAAGTTCACCGAGACACAGGAAGAAAAGGTCCTCCGCCTGGTGGACTTCCTTCTCACCTTCAACTATCAGCTTTCTGGAGAAGTGGTTTTCGACAGCCAGCTCCTGCAGAGGATGCACTTCGCCACCAACTGGGGAGTGGAGATCTTCACCCTTATTGAGGTCTATAGGAAGGCCACCCACACCGCTCAGGTAGAGATCTCCCTGGAGCCCTTCGACCACAAGCACCAGCCTGTCTCCGAGGAAGATCGGTCACGCGGGCTCCACAGGATGGGGATCGACATCGTAACCACTCTGTTGAGCGCCCTGGTCATCGAGGAGGGTCTCGTCATCTCCGAACATTTCATCCGTGACCTGACCATTACCTATCTCAACGTGGCCGAGAGCTTGATCAAGATGTACGCGGACAACGCCGCCTTCTCCGGGCTCACCTATGACCCCAATGCGGAGGAAGCCTTGGTGCACGGAGTCTTCAAGGACGCCATCCTCTACGCCGGCGATCTGCTCCTTTCGCCCTATCGCATGGTGGACAGATTCAGCGCCTTCGTGACCTCCCACGAGGAGTTCCGTCCCTTTATCGAAAGGGGTCTCCTGCAGACCTTGACCCAAAGCGCCCGCAGGATCCGGGATCAGCTCTACGAGACTCCCCAGACGGTCTCCTGGGAGAGGGTCATAAGGAAACTTCCCGACATCTTCTATGAGATCATCGACGTGGTCGAAAGGGAAAAGAGGCTCTTCCTTTCCACATCCTGACCCGCTCCCTCCGCCCAAAGAGAGGCCGAGCGTTAAGCCTTCCTGGAGCGAATCCTTCTACGGGCTCCCCATCGGGTTGACACGAATGAGGTCTATGAGGTAAGTTTTAACCCGAATTATTCGAACAAAAAAGAAATCAGTTAAAACAAATCTCCAAGGAGGTCGCTGAAATGATGAGAAGACGTAAGAGAGCTGCTGGGATTCGATGGGGATGGATGATGGGGCTCTTGGCAATGGTCCTGAGCATGGCCGTCTGCGCCCAAGCAGGCCTCAACCGCCCCATCGTCTTCGCGGATCTGGGGTGGGATAGCGCCCAGGTCCACAACCGCATCGCTGGTTTCATCTTGGAGAAAGGGTACGGTTACAAGGTGGAATACACCCCAGGAGAGACTATCCCTCTCTTTGCGGGATTGAAGCGAGGGGATATCGACATCAACATGGAGGTCTGGGTGGAGAATCAGAGAGAGGCCTATGAAAAGGCTATTGCCGCAGGCCAAGTGATCGACTTGGGGTCCAACTACCCTGACAGTTGGCAGGGATGGCTTGTTCCGACCTACGTGATCAAAGGAGACCCTGCAAGGGGGATCAAACCCGTGGCACCAGATCTCAAATCCGTCAAGGATCTTCCTCGTTACTGGAAGCTCTTCAAGGACCCCGAAGATCCGAAAAAAGGTCGTTTCTATTCCTGCATCGCTGGTTGGGAATGTCAGAAGATCAACGAAAAGAAGATGAAGGCCTATGGTTTAGACAAGTACTACAATATCTTCCTGCCCGGCTCCGGCGCGGCTCTGGCGGCCTCCATGGTTTCAGCCTACGAGAAAGGCCAGCCTTGGTTCGGCTATTACTGGGCTCCTACTTGGGTCCTGGGGAAGCTGGATATGACCCCTATTGAGGAGCCTCCTTTCGACCGAAAGGTCTGGGATACCACCAAAGCCTGTGCCTATCCGTCGGTGCGTGTAAACATCGTGGTCAACGCCAAGTTCGCCAAAGAGGCCCCGGATGTGGTCCAATTCCTCAAGAAATACGAGACCACCCAAGCCCTAAACAACAAAGTCCTTGCCTACATGCAGGAGAAAAAGGTCAAGACCGATGCAGCTGCCATCTGGTTCCTCAAAACCTATCCGGAGCTCTGGACCGGTTGGGTGCCCTCTGAAGTGGCACAAAAGGTAAAAGCAGCCCTAAAATAAAAACGGGCAACCCATAGAAGCGAAGCCCAGGGTCCGCGTGGAGATCTATTTTCCATGCGGGCCCTCTTCTTTGGACTCTGGAACCTCCATCAGAGCTCACACGTTCCCCAAACTCGACAAAGAGCTTCCTCGGCCACAGCCCGACCTCCAGCAGCCGCCCGTCCGGCCCAAGGGCACAGGTCCTCCTCAGCCACCGGATCTTCCACCGCTGTTGCAGAACCCGCAGGGGGTTATTCACTGCAAGACGTTCCGCCCAGTTGAGCTTCACCTCATTCCTAGCTCGGATCCCCAAGGAACTCTTCCATAAAAAAGGGAGTTCTATTCGGGCTGGGCCTTAGTGCCCAGATGGATGACCGCGATGCCGTTGGTAAGCCTCTGAAAGGTCACCCGGACGAAGCCGATCTCCCTGAGGAGTTCGGCCAACCGCTCGGGGGAAGGGAAAAGTCGAATGGACTCTGGAAGATAGGTATAGGCCTGGCGCGATCCCACAAAAAGCTGACCGGCAAGGGGCATGAGAGTGAAGGAGTAGAGGTCGTAGAGCCACCCGAACCACGAAGCCGTGGGACGAGAAAATTCCAGGCACATCAACCGGCCGCCTGGCCTGAGGACCCTGTGGAATTCTCGAAACCCCCTCTCCATGTCCGTGACATTTCGAACTCCGAATCCGACCAGCACCGCATCCACGCTCTCCTCCCGGAGGGAGACGGACTGAACATCTCCTTGAAGGAAGCTCACCCTCACACCCCGACACCGCCTTTGAAGCTTTCTTCTCCCCACATTCATCATGGAGCGGTTGATGTCATAGAGGACCACTTGTCCTGTTCCCTGAAGGGCCTTGACCGCAAGCAGGCTCAGGTCCCCCGTCCCCCCGCAGGCATCCAAGACCCGGAATCCAGGCTGAATCCCCGCCGACATCACCGCCCTTCGCTTCCATAGATGATGGAGCCCAAAGCTGAGAAGGGTATTCATGAAGTCGTACCGGGAGGCCACCCTATCGAAGTGTCTTTGAACGAGTCTTCCCTTCTCTTCCCGGGGTACGAGTCGATATCCGAAACAAGTCATCCCCGCAGAGGCCTCCTCCAGCCCCTTCGCTTTGGAACATGGAAATCCCTTATCGATCATGGCCTGGATCTCCCAGCCAGGGCCTTGGACAGATCCCCGGGCAGGGTCCACAAAACGGACCCGAATCCTCTTCGGAGCGCGAGGGGCAAAACCTCCTCTTTTCATCCGAAATTTTTACTATAACACAGGGGACGAATCCGCGGGAGGGGCCTCCTGTGGTCCACTTGGCAGACAGAAGGGCGGTTTTGACAAGAGGGGGGGCATTTGATATCTTCGGTCCGCTCCCTGGCCATAAGTACCGCCTATGGTCGACATGTCGCCTCGTGTGGACTTAGTGGATTAAAGCGAAGCGCCATCGTCGAAGAGAGTTACAAGGGGGTCTTTTGCTTGAACCGTTCCAGCTTCATTTCGGATCCCGGCATTGATCTGCATCACGTTTTCGACGCCATTGTGGTGGGAGCGGGACCGGCGGGCTGCAGCGCGGCGAGCTTTCTGGCCGTGGAGGGGTTTCGTGTGCTTCTTCTCGACAAGGCGACATTTCCCCGCGACAAGGTGTGTGGTGATGCCATCAGCCCGCTTGCCCTGGACGTCCTGGATCGTATGGGGGCCTTGGAATGGATCGACTCCCATGGCCCTTGGAAGGTGGAAGGCGTTCGAATCTCCTCTCCATCGGGGCATGTGGTCTGCGGACGCGGCCTCCTTCGAAAGGACTTGCGGGGGTTCGGATACGTGATGCCCCGATATCGACTGGACGATCTCCTCAGGCGCTTTGCGTCTCGGCACCCCAATGTGACCTGTATGGAGCAATGGGAGGTATACGATCTGATTCAGGACTCCAAGGGAGGAGTAATGGGGGTCCTCGCCCAAAAGGAAGGGCGACGAAAGCCCTATTACGCCTGCACGGTGCTGGCCGCAGATGGGGTCAACTCGCAAGTGGCCAAGGTCCTGTCGCTCCGCAACGAGGACCCCAGGCACCGGGCTTTTGCCATCAGGGCCTACTTCGACGGAGTTGAGGGATTGACCCGTCACATCGAGATTCACTATGACCGCGGCATCCTGCCGGGATACGGATGGATCTTTCCTGTCGGTCCCCGCACAGCCAACGTTGGTGTAGGGCTCTTTCGTCGGTTTACATCCGCCAAGGAGGCCCTGCGTCGATTCAAGACCTTCGTGGAAGAGAATCCCTTCGCCCGGCAAAGGCTCAGAAGTGCCGAAATGAGAGAGGGAACCCTCAAAGGATGGTCCATACCCTTCGGATCATATAAAGCCAAACGGGCCCGTGGCAACGTCCTTCTCCTCGGGGATGCGGGTAGCTTCGTGGACACCCTTACCGGGGAGGGGATCTACTTTGCGCTTCGAAGCGGAGAGCTGGCGGCCCAGGCTGTCCGGGCGGGCTTGAGGAGAATCCATCGGCCCGAGATGATTGGGCAGATTTACGAAACCCTGTGGAGGAAACAGATCCGGTGGAGGGAGTACCTTCTTGGCTACTTGCTCCAGCCCTTGCTTCGGTCCGGGCGTTTCCTGGACCTTAGGATCTCCTGGGCCCGGAAGAACCCCAGAAGGGCCGATATCCTGGCTTCAGTGGTAGCCAACATCCTCTCCAAGGTGCGGTTGATCCTCTAACCGGGCTCTTTTCGCAGCCCTTCTCCAGGATGGAGAGACATGGTTCCATAGGGATTCCTCCGGTGCCTCCTTGGAGGAGATCACCTACGTACTCGGGTCAGGCCGTTTGGCGTCTCTGGCAGCAAATGGAGGGAAAATTCATGCCCTATCCCCCGGGCGGCGACGGAAACCTTCGGGAAAAAGAGCCCGTCCTGGTGGCTTGGAGCGGGGGGAAGGACAGCGCCTTGGCCCTATTCCGATGCCTGAGATCTCCGAAGTATCGGGTGAAAGGTCTCCTCACCACGCTCACGGAGCCGTACGATCGGGTCACCATGCACGGAGTACGAAAGTCATTGCTGGAGTTACAGGCCTCCTCCCTGAGAATCCCCCTCATCCCAGTGATCATCTCCAAGCACTGCACAGACGATCAATATCGGGCCCGAATGAAGGAGGTCCTTCAAAAGGAGGCCGAGCAGGGAGTCTCCCACGTCGTCTTCGGGGATCTCTTTCTGGAGGATGTAAGAGCCTACCGCGAACGTCATCTGGCGGAGGTGGGCATGGCCGGGCTCTTTCCCTTATGGGGGAAAGATACGGCACAGCTGAGTAGGGCCTTCCTCCGCCTCGGATTCCGGGCCGTGATAACATGCGTGGACGGTCAGATCCTGCCCGATCACATTGCTGGAGAAGAGTTTGACGGCAGACTCCTTTCATGGCTCCCCAAAGGGGTGGATCCTTGCGGAGAGAGGGGAGAATTCCACACCTTCGTCTACGACGGCCCCATCTTCGAGCGGCCCGTCGCCTTCCGCCGGGGAAAGGTCGTCACGCGGGAAGGCCGATTTCACTACGTCGATCTCCTCCCTCCCCTTAGATCGGACGGGGATTGGTGTAATATCCGAGAAGGGCTCGAGCCATGAAGAAACTGTCCACTACCAAGGAGACGTCCCCTTCACCTCCTGAAACGGGCTTCAACAAGCGATATTTCCTGGAGTATCAGAAGGGGCTTTTGGAGACCACTTATTACGCCTTGGAGGGAGAGACGACCCTGGGACGCAGCCGAAAGAACCGCATCTCCCTAGTGGAAGCCAGTGTATCCCGACGTCATGCCAGGATCTTCCCCATGGAGGACCAATGGATCCTCGAGGACTTGGGGAGCAGGAATGGGACCTTCCTCAACGGCGAACGGATCCAAAGCCGTCCCCTGAGATCGGGAGACCAGATCGGGATCGGATCGGTCACCCTTCGCTTTCTCGAGATGGAAGCAGGGGAGGTGCCATCATCCGCATCCGACACAGACGAGGCCCCGCCGTCGATGGATTGGGTGACCCCCATGTCCCCCGAGCCCTCTGACTCTGGGCGTATCCAGGCGATCCTGGATGAAGCCCGCTCCTTCCTCGAGTCCCTCCCCATGGGGGTGGCCATTGTCCGGAGAAGGGCGAAGATCCACTATGCCAACCGGGCCCTCCGCGGCTCAAGGGACCCTGTGCCTGGGGATCTCTCCTCCCTGCTGGGCTGCCCTCCCCTTTCCCGGGAATCGGAGGGGTGCGGGACCCGCCTCCCCTGTACCCACTGCCCTCTATTCATCGCCCTGCAGGAGGCCTTGGAGGGGAAAAGAGCGACCATCTCCCAGGAAATCGAATGGCCCCTGCAAGGAGAGGGACCGAGACGATTCCATCGTTTCTCCCTGATGCCTCTCCCTTACCGATTGAAAGGAGAGCCCCTTGCGCTGCTGACTTGGGAGGACATCACTCCAGTAAAACTCGCCGAGACAGAGCTGCGCCAAAGTGAGGAGCGATATCGCAGCCTAGTGGAAAATTCCCTGGAGGGGCTCTTTATCTTTGAGTTCCCGCGAGGAAAATTCCTCTTCCTCAACCGCAGAATCTGCCAGATGCTCGGCTACGGCCCCTCGGAGATCCTGGAACGGTCCATCTGGGATGTAACGGAGCCCGCAGATCATGCGCGCATCCGGGAAGGGATCATCCAACCTCTGAAGGACGGCGCCGTCACGGTAGGTCCTCAGATCTATCGGGTGCGCTGCAAGGACGGGACCACCTTCCATGCCGAATTGGCGGCCTCACTGGTCTCCTTCCAAGGGAAGCTGGCCGTTCAAGGGATCCTGCGAGACGTGACCGAGAGAGAGAGGCTTCGCCAACAGGTCCAGCACGCTCAAAAGATGGAGGCCATGGGGACATTGGCGGGTGGGATGGCTCACGAATTCAACAACATCCTCACATCCATTCAGGGATACACCCAGCTGCTCCAGTTGGAAATGGAGGGAAATCCATCCCTCAAGAACCTCCTTCGGCATCTGAAACAGATCGAGCATGCGTGTCAAAGGGCGGCGGGGCTGACGCGCAAGATGTTGGCCTTTGCCCGCCTGGATCCGGGGGAGCGGACCGAGACGAATCTCAACGACGTGGTCCGCTCGGCCCATTGGCTCCTTTGCCAAACCCTGGGTCCACAGATCAAGCTCTCCCTCGATCTTCAGGAGAAGATGACCAGTGTGGTGGCGGAGCCCACACAGATAGAACAGGCCCTTATCAACCTGGCCATCAACGCCCGGGATGCTATGCCACACGGGGGAAAGATCATTATCCGAACCCGGGAAGTCGAGCTGGGAGAGGATTTCTGCCGCACCCATCCTTGGGCTAGGTCTGGGCGCTATGCCGAGGTGCGGGTCGAGGACGAAGGAGAAGGGATGCCTCCCGAGATCCTCCCTCGGATTTTCGACCCTTTCTTCACCACCAAACCACCCGGAAAGGGCACAGGGTTGGGACTGGCCATCGTCTATTCCATCGTGAAGAATCACGACGGTTACATTCTGGCTCACAGCGAGGCGGGAAAGGGAAGTACGTTCCGCATCCTTCTCCCTATCCCCGATTCCTCGTAGTCGGCAGACAGCCACACCGGCAGAACCAGTAAGAGGATAATTTGGTCTATATCTCGTCGATTTCGTCTATCTCGTCTGATCATATGAAAAGGCTACCTCTGGTTCGTTTGGATGGTTAGGATGGTTGAGAGCGTTTAGATGGTTTGGAGTCACGCCATAGGCGTGATTGGGGGCGTTATGATCGTTCATCTGGTCTAACCCGTGACGAGATATGACCCCTTAACCAGGAGGTCGATGGTCTGATTGGGACGCCTTCCATCGAATGCATGAAAGTGTAGGGCGATCACGTATAGGTGTTTGGCGACCAACCCAAAAAGGCCAAACCAAAAACCCCCAACTCTTGACGGTGGCTTTTTCATAGGTGTCTCGTCTATTTGATCTTGGTTGGGTAGGGGAGCCTTTAGCCTCCCCGAAGGGGGCGACTGAAGTCGCCCCTCCCCGAATAAAGGCATTGAATCCTTGCATCCGGGCAAGCATTTTCATCCATCAAGGACGCCACGCCCCGCCCGTAAAGGCGCCGCCAGAGGGCGGATTTCCGGGCTTTGCGGCCGCTAGGCGATTCCGGGAATCCGAATCCCGCCGCATAGGCGGGACAGCCTAGAGCGAGTCGAAAAATATCGCCGGTGAGCGGAAAGGAAAGTCCGGGAAGAATCCGAGGGGGTGTTCTCAGAAGAACCTAGGGCGTGGGGTCGAAGCCCCAAACTTTGCCGGCCCCTTCGTGGATAATCCAGGGTAAGTCTCTTATCCTCTGGATTTGGGGTCTTCTTGAAGTTGTCGGATCCGTTCCAGGATGCGGCGGGGGGTACGCACGATTCGACCGTTGCCGTCCACAAATGCATGGACCGTATAGCCGCGCACCAACTCTTCGCCGTCCGTCTCCCTCAGGATTCGATAGGTGAACTTGATACTCGCCCTGCGGACGTACTCCACCTGTGTCTCCACCACGATGACGTCATCGAAGCGTGCCGGTATCCGGAACCGGCAGTAGACCTGTGAGACGGGGGCATGAGTCCCGTCCCGTTCCATTTCCCGGTAGGAGAGGCCCTGGGCCCGGAGCCACTCATTTCGGCCCATCTCGAACCACTTCAAATAGTTGGCGTAATAGACGATCCCCATGGCGTCCGTATCCCCGTAGAGGATCCGATAGCGACTCCGAACCACATTCATGAAACATCCTCCCAGCGGCCCCCGAGAAAACGCTGGATCAACTCCTTTCCATCATCGATCCGACAGCCGGACCGAGCCGCCTCGGCCTCGCTGAAGGCCTTCCCTCCGCTTCGACCCCCTCGAGAATCCAAGACCGCAAAGGGAACGGGCTCTTCCGTGTGGGTCATCACCTCGATGGGGGTGGCATGGTCCGGAAGGACCATGAGGGCCCACTCCTTCCATCGCCTCATCCCTTCCAGCAGGGGGCCGACCACATCCCCATCAAACCGTTCCACCGCCCGAATCTTCTCTTTCACATCCCCCTGATGGCCTGCCTCATCCGGTGCCTCTACGTGCACGAAGACAAAGTCCGCCCCCTCCATCAAGGCCTCAAGCGCATATCGGGACTTGGCCCGGTAGTCCGTATCGTAGTAGCCCGTGGCTCCGGGGACCTCCACTACCTCAAGGCCTGCGTATCGGCCCAACCCTTTAAGAAGGTCCACAGCCGTGATAATGGCCCCTCGAAACCCCCACCGGTGGGTAAGGGGCTCCATTTTCGGAGGCTTGCCCTGGCCCCAGAGCCAGATGGAGTTGGCCACGAAGTCCCCTCCTCCACCCTTTCCTCTCAGCTCTCTCAGGATCGCTTGCGATTGGACGATGAGGTCCCGAAGCCGCTCAGATCCCGGTCCTTTGGGCAGATAGTCCTCGATAGCCCTCCCGGTGATGTCGTGGGGAGGCGTCGTTCGGGCCCCGGATGGCCCACCGCGCCATACCATCAGGTGCCGATAGGAGACGCCGGGATGAAACCGGATCTCCTCCCTGCCCAGTCTTCGATCCAAGGCCTCGATCAGGGATCGAGCCTGCTCTGTACGGATGTGCCCGGCAGTGAAGTCCACCATCCTGGGCCGTGCCTCTTCCAGGGAGATGTGGACCAAATTGCACCGAAAGGCCACATCCCCAGGCTCCAGCTCGACTCCCATACTGGCCGCTTCCAGGGGTCCCCTTCCGGTATAGTCCTTTGCGGGATCATAGCCGAGGATCACCAAGTTAGCGATATCGCTCCCAGAAGGAAATCCCGGAGGAATGGTCCGCACTAGGCCCAGGATCCCCTCCCTGGCCAGGAGATCCATATGGGGGGTATGGGCCTTCTCCAGGGGGGTGGCTCCTCCCAGAGAAGGAAGGGGGCGATCGGCCATACCGTCCCCCACCAAGATCGCGTACTTCATAGGTTCTCGTCCTTTATGCGCGGATCCTCCACGCGGATTAACTGGGTCTTGCCTACGGTAACGGAGAGCTCGTCGATCTCCTGAATGGCCCTTTGAACCGCGGCCTCTTGAGCCTCATGGGTCATCAGCACCACGGGGACTCCTTCTCCAAGGCGGTTTCGTCCCTTCTGCACCACGGAGAAGATACTGATGTCGTTGCGGCCGAGGACGCCGGAGATAGCGGAGAGGACCCCGGGTCGGTCTACGGCCATCAGGCGAAGGTAGTAATTGGTGACGATCTCCTCCATGGGCATAATGCGCAGATCGGACAACTCCTCCCAAGGACGGGCCAAGGGTGGGACCCGCTGGGCGACCCCTCGCAGGAGGTTGCGACTGAGCTCCAGGATATCCCCCACCACGGCACTGGCCGTGGGCATCATCCCGGCCCCCATGCCGTAGAAGAGGGTCTCCCCCACAGCATCCCCTTCAATGTGGAGCGCGTTGAAGACCCCGTTGACATTGGCCAAGGGGGAGTCCTCGGGGATCATGACGGGATGCACTCGGGCCTCCAGCTCCGAACCCCGCTGTTTGCTGATGGCGAGCAGCTTGATCTTGTAACCGAGTTCTCGGGCGAAGGCGATGTCCAGAGGCTCGATGGAGGAGATCCCCTCCACATAGATCTCCGAATACCGGATGCGAACCCCATAGGCCAAAGAGAGGAGGATGCTTAACTTGTGAGCCGCATCGATTCCCTCCACATCCAGAGTGGGATCCGCCTCCGCGTACCCCTCCCTCTGGGCCCTGCGAAGGACGGCCTGGAAATCCTCCCCCTTTTCGGTCATCTCCGTGAGGATATAGTTGGAGGTTCCATTGACGATACCCGTAAGTGCCAGGATCCGATTGGCGGCCAGACCTTCTTTCAGAGCTCTGATGATGGGGATCCCTCCTCCCACGGAGGCCTCGAAGCAGATCTCCACCCCATGATCGCTGGCCGCCTTGAAGATCTCATTCCCGTGAGTGGCCAAGAGGGCCTTGTTCGCGGTGACCACATGCTTGCCTGCGCGGATCGCCTTCAAGATATAGTCCTTGGCGGGCCTTTCGCCCCCGATCAGTTCGACCACGATCTGGACCTCGGGGTCCTCGAGGACTCGCTCGGCGTCCGTGGTCAGGACCGATGGATCCACCTCCACACCGCGGTCGCGCTCGACATCCAAATCGGCGATCCATTTCAGCATAAGCTCGGCTCCGATTCGAGAGCGCAGAGTCTGTCGATTCTCCTGTAGGATCTTCACCACCCCTGTTCCCACGGTACCAAAGCCGATCAACCCCACAACGATGGGAGCCATGTGTGCCTGCCTCCTCTTCAATTCAATCGCGTTACCGCAACCGGATTAAAGGATCCGTCGAATCCCCCTCACCGCTTGATTGATGCGATGCTGGTTCTCCACAAGGGCGAAACGCACGTACTCATCTCCGTACTCACCGAAACCGATTCCCGGAGAGACGGCCACCTTGGCCCTCTCCAAAAGGAGCTTGGTAAACTCCAAAGAGCCCATCTCACGATAGGGCTCCGGGATCCTGGCCCACACAAACATGGTTCCTTTGGGCTTCTCGATCTTCCAACCAGCCCGCTCCAGCCCGGTGATCAGCGTATCCCTTCGCTTCTGATAAATCTGGACGATCTCCTCCACGCATCTCTGGTCCTCGTTGAGGGCAATGATGGCGGCTATCTGGATGGGCTGAAAGATCCCGTAGTCCAGATAACTCTTGATCCTTGAAAGGGCATGAATCAAGCTTGCATTGCCCACGGCGAAGCCTACCCTCCAACCCGGCATACTATAGCTCTTGGACATGGAGAAGAACTCCACCCCCACCTCCTTGGCGCCCTTGGCTTGAAGGAAGCTGGGGGCCCGATACCCGTCGAAACAGAGATCTGCATAGGCGAAGTCATGGACGACGATGAGCTTGTTTTCCTTGGCGAAGTCCACCACCTTCTCGAAGAACCGCAGGTCCACTACCCGGGTTGTGGGATTGTGGGGATATGAAATGATGAGCATCTTGGGAGGAGGCCATGTGAGGCGCGTGGCGTTTTGCAGGTCCACAAAGAAGTCCCGGTCCGGGCTCAAAGGGATGCTTCGCAGGTCTCCTCCCGCCAGGATGACAGAGTACGGATGGATGGGGTAGGTAGGACTGGGAGCAAAGACTACGTCGCCGGGCCCGATCACCGCCAAGGCCAGGTGCGAAAGCCCCTCCTTGGCTCCGATGGTCACAATAGCCTCGGTCTCTGGGTCCAGATCCACATCATAGCGGCGCTTGTACCAATCGCAGATGGCCATCCGAAGCTTCGTGATTCCCCGAGAGGCGGAGTACCGATGGTTTCGGGGATTCCGCGCGGCTTCAATCAATTTGTCCACGATATGTTTGGGCGTAGGAAGATCCGGATTGCCCATCCCCAGATCTACAATATCCTCCCCCCTTCGACGGGCCTCCAGTTTGAGCTCATTGACGATGGAAAAGACGTAAGGGGGAAGTCGTCGAACCCTGTGAAACTCCTCCATTCGCACACCACTCACTCTCAACCTCCTATTCATCCCAGCGCGGTCTTCCCTCCGGGGCGGGCTAGGCATGGAATGGCCTCCCCCAGGAAGCATCTTTGGACTGAGACCCCTTCCATGCAAATGAACGGACCGCAAGGGAGCATCGACCCCGCTCAAGATGATCATTTACCGCAACCCCGTGCAAGTTGTCAAAGGAAACCCCCTTACAATTTGACAAGACCTTCGGGGTGGGGTATGGTGGCCCTGCATCCTAAATCCCTGCTTGCGAGGGGCAATAAGGATCCCGGACCAAGAGGAGGCGGGGGAAGGGTCAATGGTGGACTACAAAAGCTCTGGAGTCGATCTCGACGCGGCCCAGGCCTTTGTGGAGGCTATCAAGCCTCTTGTCAAACGGACCTTCCGCCCTGAGGTCATGGCGGAGATTGGAGGCTTCGGGGCCCTCTTCTCCCTCGATCCCGACCACTATCGAAGGCCCGTCTTGGTCTCGGCCACCGATGGAGTAGGGACCAAACTCAAGGTGGCCTTCATGGCGGGAAGGCACGACACCGTTGGTATCGACCTGGTTGCTATGTGCGTCAATGACATCGTCGTGCAGGGAGCCGAACCCCTATTCTTTTTGGATTATCTGGCGATGGGGAAACTGGATGCAACGACCGCTCAACAGATCGTGGAAGGCGTGGCCCGGGGTTGTCTGGAGGCCGGCTGCGCCCTCATCGGAGGCGAGACAGCCGAGATGCCGGGCCTGTATCGGGCGGGGGAGTACGATTTGGCCGGATTCTGCGTGGGCGTAGTAGAGTCGGACCGCCTCATCGATGGCTCCGCCATCTCCGTGGGGGACGCCCTCATTGGAATCGCTTCCAACGGCCTCCATGCCAATGGATACTCCTTGGTAAGGAAGATCTTCTTCAGAAGGCTCCGCTGGAAACTCGATCGATACGTCCCCGAGTTGGGCCGCACACTGGGAGAGGAGCTTCTCGCTCCCACCCGTATCTATGCCCGCACGGTGCTGAACCTCGTCAGGGACTTCCGGATCAAGGGGCTGGCCCACATCACGGGGGGAGGGATCATGGAAAACCTGGCCAGGATCCTCCCTGAGGGATGTCAGGCCCTGATCAAAAAGGCAAGCTGGCAACCTCCGCCCATCTTCACCCTCATTCGGGAACGAGGCAAGGTGGATGAAGAAGAGATGTACCGGGTCTTCAACAACGGTCTGGGACTGATCCTGGTATGTCACCCGGAAGCGGCAGAGGACATCCTTCAGCGATTGTCGGCCCTAAATGAAAAGGCCTTCCTCATCGGGGAAATCGTCCGTCGTCCTTCGGGACAACCTCCTGTTCGCTGCACCTGAGCCGCTCTGGAAGGCGCTCGTTAGGGGCCACCGGATCTCACCCCGAATCCTTGAAATCCCCTGGAAAATCTGGTATAAAATATATAAGAGATTTCGGCGCGGGAGTACATCATGGCACGTAGGTGCGAGATCTGCAATAAAGGGCTCCAGTTCGGTCACAACGTCAGTCATTCCAATCGAAAGACCAGACGTGTCTTTCGTCCCAACATCCAGAAAGTCCGCGTCCTGGAAAACAATCGCGTCCGCAGAATGCGGGTGTGCACCCGATGTATCCGGTCGGGAAGGATCCAGAAACCCGCCTGAGGATCCCATCCCTTACCACGACAAGAAGCCCTTCTTCCATTCTCTCTGATTATTGTCCTCGTCGGCCTCCAGAATCTCGTTGTCCGGATCGATGAGGACCTTCCAACCCTCTTTTGGAACCGACCGAAGGAGTCGAAACCGCACCGTACGTTCCTCCTGGGGAAGGAGCCAGGGGAGGACGGCATCCAAAGGACGCTTTCTGTCGGGCAGATAAAGACGCACCTTGACGTGCTCCGCTCGGAGCTCTCCCTGATTCTTCACGTCCACCGAAACCCGGCTCCGATGCACCCGGACTCCTGTAACCACAAGATCGCTCTGCAACCTTTGATACCCGTCGATGGGGAAGTATTCCATCTTGGCGCTACGAACCTTGGCTTTTCGAATCAGCCCTCCGTTTTTCGTATCCAAATTGTACCCCACCAGCAAGAGCGGTTGACCAGGTGGAAGACCGCAGTCACGGGCCAACTCCTCATCCACATAAATCCCCTGGAACCTCCAACGGGCCCGAGTCTTGTCCTCAAAGGCCCTCAAGTAGGCCTCCTTGGAAAGGCCCTCTTTGAGTTCTATCCCCCGCTTCGGGATCCAATAGGTAAGGCTGTAGTCCACGTGGAACGTGACGGCCTCCACCACCACGGCCCCGATCCGGACCCCTTCGTGCTGCAGCCGCTCCACAATGGATCGATGGAGGTCTTCCGATCGCTTGAGACTCCACGGCACCGACTGCTTCGAACGGACCACGGCGATCTGAATCCAGGGGAAGACCTCATCGTGGATCTTCACGAATCGATAGGGATATTCCGGATTTCCCCAAAGGAATACTGGGGACTCGGCTTTCCCTCGAATCAACACCTCTCCCATGCGATAGGGCCTTGAAGTGACGCCCAAGCCAATAACTTGATAGGCCTCGGGATAGATGTAGAGGTACCGGCCCACCCCCTCTTGATCGATGGACTCCCACAGGTCTCCTCGAAGAAGGTCTGTCAACGAATTGAAGATGAGCAAGCGGTTACCCATCTGGGCCCATGCGGAGGACGACGACAAGAGGATGCCACCCAAAAAGAGGGCCATCCAAACCAGCTTGATCCCTTGGAGGAAGGAGATCTCGGGATCGACCCTTGGGTTTCTCATCACGAGCTCTCCTCTCCTTTAAGTGCAAAAAACATTGGGCTATGGCTTGAGGATCTGGTTGTCACTTTATCCCATGGTCTCCCAGAAGATCAATCCCCTAGGGTCCCATCCAAAAACGACACTGCACTTAGTGGGCCTTTCGCCTCTAGCCTTTTCCGCCGAGGGCGGATGCGCCGCCCCCTTCTGGTCTGGGAGGCTAAAGCCTCCCCTACCCAACCACGACCAAATAGACGAAACAACGATATGGACGAAACCGACGAGATAGACGAGGCGAACCGCCCAAAGAGCCTCCCCCTTGTCGTAATGCCTAAACTGTGGTACATCAGATGAGCCTTCTCTGGGAGGGACGAATTGAAGGGAAAAGTCCTGAGCATGCAGGAGGCCATCTCCCGTTTTGTTGCCGACGGGGATACCGTGGTTATGGGTGCCGCATTGGAGCCCATGATCCCTTTCGCTGCCGGGCATGAAATCATCCGTCAGGGAAAGAAGGATCTCACCCTTGTGGGCCCCATCTCCGATATCCTCTTCGATCAGCTCATCGGGGCCGGCTGCGTCCGCAAGGTCGTGGGGGCATGGATCGGCAATGTGAGCGAGGGGAGCGCTTACAACTTTCGAAGGGCCGTAGAGGAGGGTGTGCCCGCTCCTCTTGTCCTGGAAGAGCACTCTAATTTTTCCCTGGCACTGGCGCTTCTGGCGGGACAGATGGGGGTTCCGTTCCTCCCCACGCGGACTCTCCTCGGATCCGATCTCGCCCGCATCCATCCATCCTTCAAGCGGATGGAATGTCCCTACACTGGGGACAAGCTCCTTCTGGTGCCGGCCCTTAAGCCCGATGTGGCGATCCTTCATCTTCCCCGAGCAGACGCCATGGGGAACGGTCAGATATGGGGGAGCACGGGCCTGACCAAGGAAGCCGCCATGGCCAGCAAGCGGGTGATCATTATCGTGGAGGAAGTGGTGGAAAGGGAGGTCATTTCCCACGATCCATCCAGGACCATCATCCCGGGATTTTTAGTGGACGCAGTGGTGGAAGAACGATGGGGGGCTCATCCTTCTCCTGTTCCAGGACACTACGATCGAGATCATCACTACTACACCCGCTACCACCTGGAGACCAAAGACCGCGAGGGGTTCCTCAGATGGCTGGAGCAGTGGGTCTACGGTGTCAAAGACCGCAAAGAATACCTCAAGGTCCTGGGGAAGGACTACCTGAAGGGATTCCGTATCCGGACTCGGTACCTTTCCACGCCCGTGGACTATGGATGTTGAGGGATAAGACATGGAGGGACCGACTCCGGCCGAATGCATGGTCGTAGCCGGCGCTCGGGAGATCCGCGACGAGGATTGCGTCTTCGTGGGCATGCGTCTCCCCCTGCTTTCCTTTCAACTGGCCAAGGAGACCCATGCCCCTCACGCCGTGGGGATCTTCGAGACGGGTCTGTTGAGGGACCGTCCCGCCCTTCGATCCATCTTGACCATGGGAGATCTCCCCAACATCGCGGGGGCTCTCTGGACCACCTCCATGCTCGACATTATGAGTCTCCTGCAGTCCGGAAAGGTATCCTTGGGCTTTCTAGGCGCCGCCCAAGTAGACCAGTTCGGCAACGTCAACACCACTTGCATCGGGTCGTATCGATCCCCTGAGATCCGCCTCCCTGGAAGCGGTGGAGCCGCCGATATCGCCTGTCTGGCCCAACGCTTCGTCGTGATAATCGCCCACGAGAGACATCGGCTCCCCGGACGCGTCGACTTTATCACCTCCCCCGGCTTCGGGGAGGGAGGCCATTGGAGGGAAAACCAAGGCCTGATCCGGGGAGGGCCCTCAGCGATTATCACCACCCGATGTGTTATCCGTTTCGATCCCGCCACTCGGGAGGCCTACCTCCATTCCATCCACCCCGGGTCCACTCTCGATGAGGTCCTGGAGAACATGGAGTGGAGGCCTCGCATCCCCAAGAGTGTGCCTACAACCCCTCCCCCCACAGAGGCTGAACTCCAGATAATCCGAAAATACGACCCCGAGGGGTTCTGGACGAGGTGATTCCCGTACCCCCTCTTGGGGCGAGACCTCGGAGAACGGCACCATGAAGGAAAAGGAACTGAAGCCTGAAGGCCGCCGAGCCCTGGTGATCAGTGCTCACCCAGACGATCTGGATTTCGGCTGCAGCGGAACCGTGGCCCTCTGGATTCGCCAGGGATGGGAGTTCCTTTACGTCATCTGTACCAACGGCGACAAGGGAACCGATGACGTGGAGATGGACGCCGAAAAGCTGGTGGAGATCCGAAAGGAGGAGCAACGGGCCGCAGCCCGCACCGTGGGAGTAAGAGAAGTGTTGTTTTTAGGGGTCGAGGACGGAGAACTGGAGAATACGCCGGAGCTTCGGAGAAAGCTGGTGGAAGCCATTCGAAGATTCCGTCCGAATGTGGTCTTCTGTCAGGACCCGGCCAATCGTTCCTTCGAGAACGTCTACGTGAGCCATCGGGATCATCGAGAGGCCGCGGAGGCCGCTTTTGACGCATTGTATCCCGCAGCGGCCAATCCCCGTTTTTTCCCCGAACTGCTCTCTGGAGGATTGCTCCCCCACCGAGTGGAAGAGGTCCTATTCTTCGGGACACAGGCCCCCAACTTCTGGGTGGACATCTCCTCCGTAATGGAGATCAAATTGAAGGCGCTCTTTTGTCATCGAAGCCAATTAGCCCGCCGAGGGGATCTTGAACCCCTCCTCCGAGAGCGTTTTCGGGAGCAGGGGAAGGCCAAAGGCTATGCGTATGCGGAGGTCTTCCGAAGGCTCATCCTACCTCCCTAAGGCCATGAGATCCTCAGGTTCCAGCCGCGGACGATCCTGGAGCCACCCCCCGAGTCGAACCCGGAACACAGTAGGAGGAACCAGCAAGACATGCCTCAAGGAGCCTTCTCTGAGAAGCCCGGGGGGCGACTCCCATCGTTGACACCCTGAGAATCTCCAGGATATCATGACCCCGAAATCCACCTGGAGAGTCCTCTTCATGCCGCTTGTCCTCTACAACTCCCTGAGCCGTCAAAAGGAGCCCTTCCAGCCCCTCGAGCCGGGTCATGTCCGCATGTATGTGTGCGGAGTGACGGTCTATGACGAATGTCATATTGGACACGCCCGCTCGGCCATCGCCTTCGATGTCCTCTACCGCTATCTTCAGTATCGGGGCTTCCGTGTCACCTATGTGAGGAACTTCACCGATGTGGACGACAAAATCCTTCAACGCGCTCAGAAAGAAAACGTCCCATGGAATGAGTTGGCCCGTCGATATATGGAGGCCTTCCACCGAGACATGGACGCCCTGGGGATCCGACGTCCCACGTTGGAGCCCTGTGCCACTCAGCATATCCCGGAGATGATCCAGGCCATCCAGGCCCTCATGGACCGAGGGCTCGCCTACGCGGTGGACGGAAACGTCTACTTCTCCGTAAGCCGGTTTTCGGATTATGGAAAGCTCTCCGGAAGGGACCGGGACCAGATGCTCGCCGGGGCCCGGGTGGAGGTCGACCCTCATAAACAGGATCCCCTGGACTTCGCCCTCTGGAAACGGAGTCGAGAGGGAGAACCTTCATGGGAGAGTCCGTGGGGACCCGGCAGGCCGGGCTGGCATATCGAATGCTCGGCCATGAGTCAGAAATACTTGGGCACAACATTCGATATCCATGGCGGAGGACTCGACCTCATCTTCCCGCACCATGAAAACGAGATCGCTCAGGCCGAGGGAGCAACGGGAAAGCCCTTTGCACGCTTCTGGGTCCACAACGGCCCCCTCACCCGTGAGGGGGTCAAGATGTCCAAGTCCCTGGGCAATGTGCTGTCGATCCAGGAAGCTCTAGGACGCTACCACCCCGAGGAACTACGTCTCTTCATGCTCCTGGGTCACTATAGAAAACCCCTGGACTTCACGGATCGAGGCATGGCCGAGGTCCGGTCCGCCTTAGATCGCCTCTATACCACCTTGAAACGGATGGACCAACTCATCCAGGCGTGCCCGCCGACGGACGAGAGTTCCGAGATGGAAGGTCCCCGGGTCGGTCCTGGTCGCGGTGTGTTGGAAAAGGTCCGCGCATTCCCTGAGCGTTTCCAGCAGGCCATGGACGACGATCTCAACACGGCCCAGGCCTTGGGGTATCTCTTCGACCTCAACCGGGTCCTAAACCAATGGCTGGACCATTCCACCTTCTCCTCCGCCGAAGAGAACATCGCCCTCCTGAGGAGGGCCAGGAGATGCTATCGACTCTGTGGGGAGGTCTTGGGAACCCCCGCTGCGGATCCGGAGGCCTTTTACAGGCAAAAGGAGGAACGTCTTTTGGCGTCGCTGGGACTGACCCGGGAGGAGATCCAAAGGCTCATCGATCGTAGGAGTTCGGCGCGGCGGCGAAAGGATTGGGAGGAAGCGGATCGGATCCGAGAGGACCTCCATCGTCGGGGGATCCAACTTCAGGACACACCCGAGGGGACCCTGTGGAAAGTAAGGACGGATCTCAACGGGGTCTAGGGCGGGAGATCCAGGTCAGACTCCTGGCTGGTGTCCTTGCTGCCCTGATGGTCTCGATTCCCCTTCTCCCCAAAGGAGGAGATGCCATGGGCCCGGTGCGAGAACCCGCCGTGGCAGGGACTTTCTATCCCGAAGACCCTCGAGCCTTGCGAGAGATGATCCGGGATTTTCTGGACAGGTCGGAGTCCGTTTCACTCCCCGGCCCTCCTTTGGCCGTTCTCGCCCCTCATGCGGGCTACATCTATTCCGGGGCCGTGGCCGCTTCGGTCTATCGACTCCTTCGGAATCGATCCTATGAAACCGTGGTGGTGCTGGCTCCCAGCCATAGGGTTCCGTTTCGGGGTGCCTCGGTCCTCCCACAAGGGGCCTATCGAACCCCGCTAGGACTCATACCTGTGGATGAAGAGGTCTGCCAGCGGCTGTTGAGGGCCGACCCTCTCCTGATAGACTTCCCTGAGGCCCACGTCCCGGAACACGCCCTCGAAGTCCAGCTCCCATTCCTCCAGGAGGTCCTTTCACCAGGCTGGAACTTGGTCCCCGTGGTCATGGGATCCCAGGACTTCCAGACCGCCCAAGTCCTGGCCAGATCCTTGAGAGAGGCTCTCGCAGCCAGAAATCGGGCCCTGGTTGTGGCCTCCTCCGACCTCTCCCATTACCGCTCCGCGGAGGAGGCAGAAACCATGGATCGACGGGCCATTCGGTTCATGGAGGACCTCGATGCCCGGGGCCTCTGGGAGGCCGCCCAAAAGGGAGAGGTGGAAGCCTGTGGGATCGGTCCCATCCTGGTCTCCCTCCTCATGGCAAAGGAGGCCGGAGTCTTGCGCGGGACCCAGATCCGTTACGCGCATTCGGGCCACGTCACCGGAGACCGGAGCAGGGTGGTGGGCTATACGGCGATGGTCTGGGCCCTGCCAGCCGGTGCTGGAGGAAAGGAGGGGAAGACTGTGGGAGTGGACCTGGGATTGACGGAGGAAGAAAAGAGGATTTTGAAGGAGATCGCCCGCACAGCCATCACCTCCAGGTTGGAGGGCAAACCCATCCCCAAGGTAGGCCCTCTTACGGAGACTCTCAAGGAGCCCCGAGGCGCCTTTGTCACCCTGGAGAAGCACCACCAACTTCGAGGCTGCATCGGCCTCATCGAAGCCATCAAACCCCTCCATGAGACCGTCCGGGAGATGGCCCTGGCCGCAGCATTTCAGGACCCCCGCTTCCCTCCACTTACCAAAGAGGAATGGCCCGAGGTGGAGATCGAGATCTCGGTCCTGACACCATTTCGACGCATCCATGATCCCCTTGAGATCCAGGTAGGTCTGCACGGGATCTATCTGATCAAGGGGCTTCATCGAGGACTCCTTCTCCCTCAGGTGGCCACCGAATACGGATGGGACCGGGAGACTTTCCTGGAACATACGTGTCTCAAAGCCGGGCTCCCCCCTCGTGCCTGGAAGGATCCTGAGACAGAGATCTATGTCTTCTCGGCCGACATCTTCTGAGGGATGCACGACGTCGGGCCCGGGAAGAGGCGACCGACGTCGATTCCTCCAACGGGCAGGACTGGGGCTGCTCGGCCTCTGGCTTACCCCTCTCCGTGCGGGCTCAGCCAGGACACATAAAAGCTCAAGGCCTCTGGTGCCCGACTCCCTTCGGGGAAAAGTGATCAGGGTGAAGGACCCAAGATTAAAAAAGGGCAAGGGAGACAATAGGGAGGAAGTGGTTTTGGAATCTCTCGACCGGGCCCTGGAACGGTTGACCGGAGAACAGGGGATCCGGGCATGGAAAGCGCTCTTCCGGCGGTCCGACCGGGTGGCCATCAAGGTCAATGCCATGGGCGGTCCACGGGTTGCGACGCACTTTGAGGTGGCTAGGGCCATCGCCACGGGATTGCAGCGCTGCGGCGTCTCTCCGGAGCAGATCCTCATCTGGGACCGCTCCACCCCGGAGTTGCGTCGAGCAGGCTTTGAGATCCGATCTCGAGGGGAAGGTCCCCTTTGCTTTGGGACGGATCTCCTCGGGTACGAGGCCATGCCGCGGATCTACGGCAAGATCGGATCCTGCTTCAGTCCCATCCTCACCAAGTGGGCGACCGCTCTCATCGACGTCCCCGTCCTTAAGGATCACGATCTGGCGGGGGTCAGCATCTCCATCAAAAACCTCTTCGGGGCCATCCACAACCCCAACAAGTACCATGATGAAGGCTGCGCACCCTATCTGGTTGATCTGCTCTCCTCCGACCCGGTCCGCAGGACGCTGCGCCTCGTCGTATGTGATGCCCTGCGTGCCCAATGCCATGGAGGGCCTGCTTACTCGTCCCACTGGAACTGGCCTTATGGAGGCCTGATTGTGGGGGCGGACCCCGTGGCTGTGGATCGGATCGGGACCGAGATTCTGGAACAAAAGAGGAAGGAGTTTGGGTTGCCCACTCTGAAGGAGGAAGGGCGGGCTCCGCTCCATATCTCTCGAGCCCATCAGGCGGGCCTCGGAGAGGGTACCATCGAGGCCATTCATCTCTTGGAGGTGGGGTAGTGAACAAGACCCCGATTCCGGACAAGGCTCTTTGGGACCAGATAAAAAAACGAATCCAACGGGAGATGGCGGACCGGGAACGTCAGGCAGTGGATTACTGGAAGAGGGAACTGGAGAAGATCTATCGCCGGAGACATGAAGGGCTTGCCCCTTTGCTGGTGGAGATGAAGGGGCTCTTGGAGAGAATGGAGAACCGCATCCGCATCCTAAAGAGAGAAGCCGAGGGCTGACACCGGGAAGAGGAACATCCCCCGTGAGACAAGACAGGGGAGGGAAAAGCTCGGCCCGAAGCCCCTCATCCAGGAGAACTGAGGGAGATATCCCTATCGCGAACAGGGGAGTGGAAATGAAGATCAAGGTGGCCCAAGAGGATCTGACCCGAGCCATTCAAAGGCTGGTGGGGATTGACCTCATCATCGACACGGTGGAGGAAGCCAGGAAGGCCTTGAGGCTGATTCTGGAGAGGACGAAGGTCTCCCAACGAGATGACTTCCGGGGGCTCAAGGAGATCAAGATCTCACAACGGGTGGAGCACGCAACTACCGCCATGGAGCACCGTACCGTCTTTGTCATCGAGTTTCTCCTTGAGGACGAATCCTATCTTCCCATGGAGATCGAACTCATCCAGGAACTCCAGGGCATCTTCCGACGCCCTTCACCTTGACCCCAAAGGCCCCTAAACCGGCCAGAGGCCGAGGTTCCGCGTCCGCCGTCTTTTTGAGGCCTTTGCCTTTTTTCCCTTCCCTTGGGGGACGATTTGAGATAAATAAGGGGCGGCGGAATCGGCCGTATCACCGAAGGGTCGGAAAGCGCGATCTCAGACCAGGAGGGAGAAGACATGGTAGGGATCCAGGCCTTTGCGTGTTACCTCCCCATGTATCGCCTCAAGAGATGGACTGTATTCCAGGCCATGGGTTGGTTTAACCCTGTGACCCTGACGGCTGCGCAGGGGGAGAAGGCTGTGGCCAACCATGACGAGGACAGCCTCACCATGGCCGTGGCCGCAGGCATGAACTGCCTCCAAGGGGTGGAAAGGGAGGATGTAGACGCCCTTTACCTAGCCTCCACTACCCTCCCCTACCTCCAGAGGGAGGGGGCAGCCATCCTCTCTGCGGCTCTGAACCTCAAGCCCGAGATTCGCTCCATGGACTTCCGCGACTCCCTCAAGTGCGGCACCTCTGCCGTCCTGGCCGCCATGGATGCACTTCGATCCGAGGCCGCCGAGAAGGTGCTCGTCTGCGCGTCCGACTCCAGACTCGGCAAACTGGGGAGCATGCAGGAGCATTTCTACGGCGACGGCGCAGCGGCGCTCCTTTTGGGGAATCAGGACGTCGTGGCCGAGTTCAAAGGGGCCTTCTCTCTGTCCGCTGATTTCCCCGACTATGTCCGGGCCGAGGGAAAATCTTTCGACCGTTCGTGGGAAGAGCGATGGATCACCAGCGAGGGCTACGGAAAGTTCATCCCCGAGGTCATCGCCGGGCTTCTCCAGAAATACGGGTTGGACATCACGAACTTCGCCAAGGTGATTTATCCTTGCCATTTCAAGCGGGCCCACCTCTCCATCGCCAAGCGTTTGGGCCTGAAGGAGGGCCAACTTCAGGATAATCTTCATGAGACCGTGGGGGATACGGGATGCGCTCATCCTCTGTTGATGCTGGTGGCCGCACTGGAGGAGGCCAATCCTGGAGACAAGCTCCTTGTGGTTTCCTACGGCAACGGTGCGGACGCCCTCTATTTCGAGGTCACGGAGGCCATTCAATCCCACCGGACCATCCGCGGTTACGGCTACTATTCGGACCGTAAACGGGAGCTTCAAAGCTACGAGAAGTATACGGTCTTCAAACGGTTGGTCCCCGTGGATCTGGGATTCCGCGGTGAGATCGAACCTGGAACCGCCTTCTCCATGCTCTGGAGAAAACGCAAGGCTGTACTGGGGCTAGTGGGATCCCGATGTAAGGCCTGCGGCACGCCCCAATACCCTCCCCAAAGGGTCTGCGCCAACCCCCAGTGCGGCGTGGTGGACCAGATGGAGGACTATCCCTTCGCGCATCGCCGCGGTACCATCTTCACATATACTGGAGACATGTTGGCCTCCAGCTACGACCCTCCAGCCGTGTACGGTCTGCTAGACATGGAAGGAGGAGGAAGACTCTTTTTGGACTTCACGGACTGCGACCTTCAGTCGCTCAAAGTGGGAGACCCTGTGGAGATGACATTCCGGAGAAAGTATCTGGATGAACATCGGGGTATTCACGGATATTTCTGGAAGGCCATGCCCCTGTAACACGGCCCTCTCCGCATAAAGGGGCCTTGTGTGGTCTGAGGAAACAACGAGAGAAGATGGCCGTCATTTCTCCGGGCCCGAGGAGAGATCCCTTACGCCCGGGGGTCAAGGGAGGAAGAGATATGCCGCAGGGTATACGCGACAAGGTAGCGATTGTGGGGATGGGTTGCACGCGTTTTGGTGAGCTTTGGGACAAGACTGCGGAGGACTTGGTCGTAGAGGCTGTTCAGGAGGCCTTGGAGGATGCGG
>Ga0209426_1000330_pt1 | contig 57953 bp, 35 predicted proteins | sample Deesub1362B_J571_FD_187697 | JGI IMG/M metagenome (GOLD analysis project Ga0209426, IMG submission 187697) | Deep oceanic, basalt-hosted subsurface ecosystem from Juan de Fuca Ridge flank, Pacific Ocean, CORK Borehole 1362B_J2.571 (SPAdes)... ... | reverse complement strand
GACGTAAAGAAACGGCATCCGCATGGGCTTCCGGGCACCGGTGGTCTATTTTTCGGGCTTTTCTCCATTTATGCCATACTCCCGCAGCTTCTGCCGTAACGTATTGCGGGAGATTCCAAGAATCCGTGCCGTCCGCTTGATCCGCTTCCCGGTGGCCAGGTACACTTTCAAAATATGCGCGCGCTCTGCGGCCTGAAGTACATCCCGAAGCTGACAGTGCTCTTCCGGCTTCCGCCCTATGGCATCACAAACCTCTTCCCCGCAAACCCAGGGCCCTTCAGACCGGCAGATCAAACGGTTAAGCACGCTTCGAACCTCCCGGATGTTTCCCGGCCACCGGTGCAAAAGCAACTGCTCCCAGGCATCGGGTGTTAATGTCAATTTGCGGCCCGTTTCCCGGCACATATTCTCCCAAAACCGCATGATCAGCACCTTCAGGTCTTCCGGGCGTTCGCGGAGAGGCGGCAAATGAACCTCCTCCCCACTTATGCGATAATAGAAATCTTCCCGGAGTCGACCCTCAGAAACCAGATCGATCGGATTCTCCAGAGAGGCACAAAAGAGCCGGAAATCGGAGCGTTCCTTGTAAGATGATCCCAGAGGACTGAAATACTGGGTATCCAGTATTTCGAGAAGACAGGCCTGATATTCGAAGGCCAGCGATTCTACCTGATCAAGAAAAAGGCTTCCACGGTGGGCCCGTTTGATCCATCCGTATCGGGCCTTTTCCGCCCCCGTAAAAGCCCCTTTCTCGTGACCAAATAATTCGGCGGCAATCAGGGTTGCCGGAATCGCCTGCAAATGTACCTCCACAAATGGAAATCGGCTCCTCTTGCTATTGCTGTGAAGATAGCGCGCAAGAACACTTTTTCCCGTCCCGGTTTCCCCCCAGATCAGCACGGGATAATCCCGCTCCATCAGCACTTTCAATCGCTTCCGAATCATTCTGAAATATGGCAATTCAATATAGCAATCTTCCTGCATAGTTCGCCCCAAAGAAGATCTCTGCACACTCATTTCGACCTCACATCTTTAAACTGAATCCGCTCCCCCTGTCATTCATTTGCTTCTCGGTTCCGTTCCTCCTTTTCCGGGAAACCAGAGAATAGAGAACCGGAGTTACCAGCAGGACGAGAAAAGTTGAACTCAGCAGCCCGCCTATGGTGGACAGGGCAAGAGCGTACCAGATTCCTTCTCTGGCGCGGGCGAAAAGCACCAGCGGCAGCAACCCGATTATCGTTGTGGCGGAGGTCATCAGAATGGGCCGGGCCCTGTCCAGCGCGCCCTGAAACGCGGCTTCGTTCAGGCTCAGCCCGCGGCCGTGCAGCAGCTGGATGTTGTGCACCAGCAGGATGGCGTTGTTCACCACGATGCCCGCCAGCAGAATAACCCCGATGTACGCCGAACGGTCAAAACTGTTTTCCGAAAAGAAGAAGATAAGAAACACGCCGATCAGCGCCAGCGGTACAGTCAGGATCACCACAAACGGATAGCGCAAAGACTCATACAGCGCGGCCGTCACCATAAAAACCAGCAGGAGCGAAAAGGCCAGAATCCAGTAGATCTGCCGTTTTTCCTCTTCGGTCATGAAAAAGTAGCGCGGCCGCTGCAGCTTGTACCCGGGCGGAAGAACCGTACTTTTTACCACACTCTCCACAAAACGCGCCCCCATCCGGTAGGGTCCCCGGAATTCAAAGCTGATCCACCGCCGGTACTGCTGATCTTTTCGCTCAATCTGCGAAGGAGCCCGGCTCTCCTCCAGCTTGGCAATGTGCCGCAGCCGGACCTTCTGCCCGTCCGATCCTTCCAGAATGAGATCCTGTAGCTGGCGCAGGTCAAACGCACGGAAGTTCTTCATCTTAACGCGGTACTCAATTTCGCGGACTCCTATTCTCACCCGCTGCCAGGCCAGTGTTTCCCTGAGGTAATGGCGGATTTGAGCCAGAACATCGGCCACCGTCAGCCCAAACTGGGGCAGCATAGCACGGTCGAGGCGAAGCACAAGTTCCCGCCGGCCCAGGATGGCCCATGGCATTCCGGCTGTGTTTACCTCCCGGACCCGCGGATGGTGCTTCAGCTTCTCGCCAACCCGCTCCGCAATGGTCTTCACCCGCTCATAGTTGTACCCCAGAACCTCCAGATGAAAGCTGGGAGCCACAGCTCCGCCACGCGCATACGGAAGTCCGTACCCAACCACACTGATGTCGATCCCCCCGGTGAAGGCCGCCCGGGCCACCAGCCTCTCCTTCAGGATGTACGGATAGGCCGAATAGACCACCGAATCGGGAAACGTGATATCGATAAACGCACCGTCCGCCGTAATCCGGCTAAAAACACGGTCCACATACGGATCGCCCACCACCTCTTTTTCAATGCTACGCACCACTTCATCGGCACGCTCCAGCTCCGCGCCCTCCGGCATACGAAGATAGACTCGCAGAAAGGTCTGGTCCCGCCAGACCCAGATCCGCCCGCGTTCCACATAACGGTAAAAGAGGTAAAATGAACCGGCGAAAACCAGCAGCGTCACCAGAACCGTAAGGAGCCGGTGCCGCAGGCAGAACCGCAGCATCCCCGGGTAGAATTTCAAAACAACCCTCCAGACACGGGAATGCTCCCTGACGGAGGAGCGGGCCACATGCCACCGCGCAATGGCAAAGCGGGTAAATACGGGCGTAAATGTGAACGCAACCAGCAGGGACGACAGGAGAGACAGTCCCACCGCCATGGCAAAAGGAAGGTAGTACAACCGCAATTCACCCGTCATGTACAGAAAAGGAATAAACGCCGCCACGGTAGTCAGTGTTGAAGCCAGCACCGGCAGAAAGACCTCACCCGTCCCCATCCGGGCTGCCGCAGATAGCGGCACCCCCTGTTCCGCTTTGCGCAGAATGTTGTCATACACTACAATGGACGTGTCCACCAGCATCCCGAACCCCAGTGTTAATCCGGCCAGGGTGATCAGATTCAGGCTGATGCCGGTGAGGTAAAAGAAGTTCAGTGTGAGGAGCACAGAAAAAAAGATGGTCGAAAGGATGATGACAGGTCCGGCCGGGTTGCGCAGAAAAAGGAGCAGCGTGGCGAAAATCACCGCCACACAGAAAAGGGCCCGCCTGGACAAATCGGCCAGTTCCTGACGGATCCGTTCACTCTGGTCCCGCTCTTTGATCAGCCGTAGCCCGTCAGGGAAATCCTTTTCCAGTTCGGCGATCCGGGCAAAAACACGGTCCGCCACACGGATGGCGTTCTTGCCCGCCCCTTTTTCGATATTGACCACCACAGCAGGTTGCCCATCGATGCGTATCAGGGACCTCGGTCTGCTGTAGGTAAGGCGGACGCGGGCCACATCCCCAAGCCGCAGCACACTGCCGTTTTCGACGCGCAGGATTACCCTCTCAATCTGCTCGGGTGACAAAGGAGGATCTTTGATAAGAATATCAAACCGTTTCCCGTAGCGGTTCAGCCATCCCGCTCCCAGATGGATATTGGCGTCCTGAAGCACAGGAGCAATTTGTGCCGGCTTCACGCCAAAACTGCGGAGCCTGTCCGGATCCAGTTCGATCAGGAGCTGCTCTTCCTTCCCGCCAAGCACTTCCACCTCCACCACCCCGTCGATACTGAGCAGCGCCGGCCGGATCCGCTCCAGTGCATAGCGGCGGAGCTCTGCCAGCGAAAAATTGCCGGTGAGATGGTAGGACAGAAATCGCCCCCTCCGGAATTCTTTGGGCACGTATTTCTGGATTTTGGGTGGCGCGACCCCATAAGGAAATGTCTCCTGCAGAGACGATAGCCGTTCATTCAGCTCAAACGCAGCGAAATCCATATCGGTACCGCGGCGGAATTCCACCGTTACGGTAGAAAGTCCCTCTTCCGTTAAAGATGAAACGCTGCGGACATTGCGGAGGGTACTGGCTACCGCCTCAATGGGTGATGTCACGAAAGCCTCCACCGTCTCCGGCGAAGTGAATGGCCACGAGGTAACGACGGAGAGTTTGGGAAAATCCACCTCCGGTGTAATATCCAGCGGAAGTCGCGATAGAGAGGCAACCCCTGTGATCAGGATGGCCAGCATCATCATTCCCACGGCGGTCGGGCGCCGGAGACATGTATCCACAAACCGCATGCTTCAGAATCCCTCTTTATCCTCCGATTTCGCAACGCTATGGCCCCTTCAGGGCGGATCCCCCATCCCCTCTCCATCCCCCCGAGCCCTGCCCGGGGCTACGATACACGACCCCTCCGGAGTCAATTCCCAATTCGTACATCATGCATTTCCAGATCCGCCCCAAAGGGGCGATTTATCCCACCCTGGAGCAAAGCCCCAGGCCTCCACCCATCGCCCCCATCCCCCAATCCCTGTAGGGGCGACACGCACCCCCCAACCATGCCTCAACCCTGCCCCTTCAGGGCGGATTCCCCTTCCCCTCTCCATCCCCCGAGCCCTTGCCCGGGGCCTATGATACATGACCCCTACGAGGTCAATTTTCAATTCGTACATCATGCACTCCCCAATCTGCCCCAAAGGGGCGATTTATCCCACCCTGGAGCAAAGCCCCAGACCCTCCACCCAGCGCTCCCATCCCCCAAGCCCCGCAGGGGCGACATGCGCCCCCCAACCATGCCTCAACCCTGCCCCTTCAGGGCAGATTCCCCTTCCCTTCTCCATCCCCCCGAGCCCTTGCCCGGGGGCTATGATACATGACCCCTACGGGGTCAATTCTCACTCATACATCATGCACTCCCCAATCTGCCCCAAAGGGGCGGTTTATCCCACCCTGGGGCAAAGCCCCAGACCCTCCACCCAGCGCTCCCACCTCCCAAGCCCTGTAGGGGCGACATGCATCCCAGCCTTATCGGGACCCCTCCCGCACTACCAGGCTATACAGCACCGGCACCACCACAAGCGTCAAAAATGTGGCCGCCGTCAGACCACCAATGACCGCCACAGCAAGCGGCCGCCGCAGCTCCGCTCCACTCCCCAACCCCACCGCCATGGGCGCCAGTCCCAGCACCGTTGTTACCGTGGTCATAATAATGGGACGTAACCGCTTTCTCCCCGCCTCTTCGATGGCTGCCCGCAAAGGCTGTCCGCGACGCCGCGCCTGGTTGATAAAATCCACCTTCACAATCGCATCGTTCACCACAATTCCCACCAGCACCACAATCCCAATGAGCGACATCACATTAAAGCTCTGCCCGGTCACAAAAAGCAGAAGCACAGCCCCGATGAGTGCCAGCGGGACGGCTGTCATCACCACCGCAGGCTGAATCAGCGATTCGAACTGGGCCGCCAGAATCATGTACACCAGCAAAACCGCCAGCCCGAAAGCAAAAACCAGGCTCCGGAATGACGAACGGACCTCCTCCTGCTTTCCGCCAACTTCGATCCGGTATCCCAGCGGACGTTTCACCCCCGCAAGAACCCGGTTCACCTCCCGCACAACCTCTTTGAAATCCCGGCCGCGGACATATCCGGACAGGGCAATCTTCCGCACCTGTCCCTCCCGCAAGATTTCCACCGGTCCTTCCGCCAGCTGCACCCGGACCAGCCCGCCCACACGAACGCGGCCTTTCCGGGTGGGAATTTCCGCATTCAGCAGGTCTTCCAGTTCATCCCGTTGCTGCGGAAACGGCCGGATCAGGATATCAATGTTCCGGTCAAACTCTTTGAACTGCGTGGCCACGGTTCCGGAAAAATGATCCCGGATAAAACGCGCCACCTGACGGGCGGTAAGCCCAAACAGCCCCACCCGCTCACGGTCAATGATAAGCCGTATCTCCGGACGGCCTCCTTCGTGCGAACTCTGCAGATCTGCAAGCCCGGCCACTGACTGCAGCCGCGCCTGGATCTCCCGCAGCATCTGCAGGGACGTCTGCAGATCGTCACCCAGGATTTTGATCTCCAGATCCGCCTTCCGACTCTCCAGGTACTGGGAAAGCACAGTCTCTCCCGTCTCAAAGATCAGCTCAGCACTGAAGCGGCCGCGGAACTCCTCCTCCAGCCGCTGGATAAAATTTCGCGTGGGACCGGCTGTGGGCTTCAGGCGCACGAGAATCCGGGCCCGGTACAGCGCCATTTTTTCAAGCAGCATGGCCGTCTGGTCCGAGGCCAGGCCAATCTGCGAAAAAACGCTGGCCACCTCAGGCCGCCGCAGAAGATCCTGCTCAATCCGCGCCACCTCCTCTCCGGTCACCGCCAGCGCGGTCCCGGGCGGCAGCGTCACCTGAATGGTAAACTGCTTCTCGTCAATATCGGGCATGAGCCGCCGGTCCATCAGCATTGCTACCCCGGTTGTCAGGAAGAATACGGCCAGCACGCCCGCCAGAACCGTACCCCGGTGATCCAGCGCCCAGCCGAGCGTTCGTTCGTAGCGTTCCGCAAACCGGGAAAACCCGCGGTCAAACGCGGAAAATACGGGCGAAACCAGGCGCCCCAAAACACTGCTTCCCTGCAAAGCCGCAGCACGTCCCGCAGAGCGCAGCCCCCGGCGGACTGCGGCGGTACCGGCCGCCGCAAACACAAAACCCACCCGTACGGCTTTTCCCAAAATCCCCGGAAGTCGCCCCGCCCATTCAGGGACGTCCGGACGCTCTTTGTGCTCTTCCAATAGCCGCCCGCCCGGTTCTTTCCGGCGCAGGTGGACAGCGAGCATGGGAAGGAGCGTCAGGGCCACCAGCAGCGAGGCCAGTAGCGAAAAACTGACGGTAAACGATTGATCCCGGAACAGCTGTCCCGCCACACCCCGCACGTACACAATGGGAAAAAACACGGCAATTGTGGTGAGAGTTGACGCCGTGATGGGCATGGCCACTTCGCGCGCCCCCTGGCTGCCGGCTTCATGCCATTCCATCCCCTCCTGCCGCAGGCGGAAAATATTCTCCAGTACCACAATGGAATTGTCCACCAGCATGCCGATGCCCAGGGCCAGCCCCCCTAGCGAAATCATATTCAGATTTACTCCAAAAAAGTACATCAGGGCGAAGGTGGCCAGTACTGCAATGGGAATGGATGTTGCAATGTTCACCGGGTTGCGCAAATCATGCAGGAAAAGGAAAAGCACCAGAAATGCCAGAACGCCCCCGTAAAGCACCGCCTGCAGCACATTCGAAATGGCCTGAGCAATGAAGCGCGACTGATCCGAAGCAATGGCGATATCGACTTCCGGATATTCTTCCCGCAGCTGGGCCAGCACGTTTTTGATTTTGCCGGCCACCTCCACCGTATTGGCGCCGGCCTCTTTGTTGACGATAATTCCGATGGCCTCTTTGCCGTTGTAGCGGGTGATGGCGTTCCGCTCGCGGAAGCCATCTCGGACCACGGCCACATCACGCAGCAGCACACGGGTACCGTTCTTCCGCTGCAAAAGGACTACATCCTCGATATCCTGAATGGACTGAAACTCACCAAGGGTCCGCAGCGAAAACCGGTAGCGGCCTTTGCGGATGGTTCCACCTGGCATCGCCTGATTGGCCTGCTGCAGGGCGCCGGCTACCTGACCGATATCCAGCCCCAGCGCCTCCAGCCGGCCCTGATCCACCTCCACGTGGATTTCCCGTTCCAGCCCCCCAACCACCGTGGCAAGTGCCACCCCATCAATCTGCTCCAGGCGCCGTTTGAAAACGTTGGCAGAAAGCTCCTTCAGCGACACCAGATCGCCCCCGGCGACGGCGATGGTCATCACCGGCAGGCTTCGCGGATCCACATGCAGGATGGTGGGGCGCCCCGCTTCCCGCGGCAAAAACCACCGCACATTGTCCAGTTTTTCCCGCACATTCAAGGACGCGATGTCCATGTCCGTCCCCCACACAAATTCCAGAAACACCAGGGAAATACCTTCGCGGGAGATGGACTCAATCTGGCGGATGCCGGGAACGGTTGCCAGTACCTCCTCGATCCTTCTCGTGACCAGTTCTTCAACCTCCACGGGAGAGGCGTTTGGAAAGGTTGTCCGTACGGTAAGCTGTGGATAAGACAGGTCGGGAAGCAGATCCACGGACAGGCGCGACAGGGAGATGATCCCCAGCAGCAGCACGCCCAGATAAAACATCGCCGTGGCAATCGGCCTGCGGATGGCCAGTTCCGTCAGAACCATTTTTGCGAGCACCCTCCAGCCAGTTCAGGGTTTGCCATTTCCGGAAATCGTGGGATCCACGTCGGTGGTCCCCCTCTTCCGTCCCACACGCCGCAACTGCTGGCTGTTCACCGTTTTCTCCGACTGCGAAAAAAGACTTGTCCTGCCAGCCCTTATATGCGTTCCGCCACTCGTTTTTGCCTACCTACGGGATATCGGCCGCGCGCCCGCCACAGCAGCGGAAAGATGGAAAAAGGGTTTTCAAAATCAGGCGGGCCTACGGGCGGCTCTTCACGACTCGCACAGGTGCATCATGCACCAGCGTGTAATGCCCTTCGGTAATCACCAGTTCACCGGGCTGGAGGTTGAACGCGGAACTCAGGATCTCCACATACTGTTCGTTTTCCTGTCCCGTATTTACGTAGCACCAAACGGCCTTGTTCTTGCGTACAACAAAAACCAGCTTGCGCTCATCACGGACCAGGATGGCCTCCCGCGGAACCAGCAAGCGATCCTTCAGGATTTCCGCTTCGATGCGGGCGGTGGCAAACATGCCGGGCAGGATTTTGCCCTCCGGGTTGGGAATGCGGACGATGACCGAAACGGTTTTGGTTTCCGGATCAACGCGCGGATTGATGGCCAGAACTTCTCCGGTGTATACCTTGCCCGGATATGCAGGAAAGGTGATGTGGGCTGTCCGGCCTTTGCGGATCCGGCCGATTTCGCTTTCCAGCACCTGCACGTATACATCCATCTGTGACAGATCAACCAGGGAAAAACACTCCTTGCCGGCAGGTACATGGTCCCCCTCACGGACCTGAAGATCCGCCACATATCCGGAAAACGGCGCGCGGATCTCGGTGTACGAAAGATTGAGTTCCGCCCGCTGAAACCGGATCATCGCCTCGGCCAGGCCGCTTTTCTGGGCCATCATATCCCGCCGCTTCTTCCCGGCCAGAATGTCCGTCACATCCCGGTAGATCCTGCGCCAGATGGAATCATCTTGCGCTATAGATACATGCTGAACCGGCGCTGAAAATCCCAGCGGCCGTTCTTCCGTTCTGGAAAGTAGCGTATCCTCCCCTGAGTACTGAACGCCGTAGAGCATCAGCCCAAAATTTAACTCCGCAGCAAGAAGCCGGTCCCGGGCTGCTCTTAGCTCCAGCTGATATTCCCGGTCATCCAGCTTCATCAGCAGCTCCCCTTTCCGAACGAAGGTCCCTTCACGCACGGGCAGCCGAATGATCTTTCCGCTAATCCGGGATACTACACGCACCTCATGAACTGGTTTTGCTACCCCCGAAGCCGATACGGATAAAATCAGATCCCCAATAAAGGCCGGTTTGGCCACAACAGGGATCGGTACAATTTTCCCAACCGAAGGTGTTTCAGCTGGTCCACCGGTACTGGAATTGGCATTGCCAGATGTACTGATCCGCTGAAGAATCAAATAAGCCACAGCCGCCAATGCCGCCACAGTAACTGCCAGTCTGGCAAGAAAAATACCCCTTTTTTTCATGGTACGCTCCTACAACGATTCGAGCCAATTGCACCGAGAAATGCGGCAATCAACCAGTTCACTCTTCAGTTCAGCACGGTGCCATACTCCGAGGTGATCCGGATTACCCCTCCGATCATGTGTCTGAATTCAAAACGTAGCCGCCTTTTGCACCGAGAATCCCCTGCAAAAGAGAGATGAGGGTTTCTAATCACATCCCAATACTGCTTCAGAAACTCCGTTTCACCGGTTCCCCTGATTCTGCCAAAATCAGGCTGCCACCATCAAATCTGAATCTCAGTCCACTGGCAACAGCAACTTCCTGTTCTTACCCCCTCTAACTCCGGGAAAAACGTTTCTACAAATTACGTAATGTCCGTTATTAAATTAAACGAAAGATCTTCCAAGTCAACACCAAAATAGACGTCTGAATCAGGGCAAGAATTTTTCTCCGTAAACATGTAAAAGGAGGTCTGTTCAAACCCGTGCAAACGACTTTCTCCTGTCCAACCTGCACGGGCCATTTTGCGGTTTCGCCATGGGCCTGATTTCCAAATGCCTTACCCGTTTTGCACCGCTGAGTTACGAAACGTAAAAGAAATGCAGGCACGGGCTACGGAAAGTGCCATGCCTGTCGGCTGGAATGGCACCTGCTGGCCAAACACAGGAACTTTCTCGGCGGCCTAAAATTCGAACAGAAAAACCCGGAAAGAACAAATCCCCGCGTTCCTACTACAAGCTAATTTGAACGCCGGAGACCACGGTCAAAATGCATTATCTGGCAACATTTGTGCTGGAGACAAAAAGGAAGGTTGCCCGGACAAAATTCCTGATCGGCATGGAAGATTGCGTTTTTTGCAGGTCGGTAAGTTCGCGGGAGAATCGAAACGGCCCCCTTATGCCAGGCCCTTAACGCCCGGATGTCCGTTCCAGGTCTGGGCCCGGGCAACCAGGCAGGAAAACCGACAGAATGGGTTCCCTATTTTCCGACTTTTTCCTTCACCCAGTTTTCCAGCCCGCCGGCCAGAATCAGTTCCTGTGCGGCTTTTCCAACCGGCGCAATCCGGTAGGTCTTTCCGTCCACGTTCAGGGTGGCCCGGCGGAAGTCGATCCGCGCAAGCAGACCCGTACGGACCGTGAGTCGGTCCGTGCCGAACCGGGCTTTCAGATCCCGCACCAGTTCCGGTGCTTCGATCACCAGAAAGCCGTTGTTGATGGCATTGCGCTTGTACGTTTCACTGAAGGAACCCGCCAGAACCAGAGCAATCCCCCGGTATTTCAGGGCAGTGGCCGCCTGTTCCCGTGAACTGCCCGTTCCGAAATTGAAGCCGCCCACGAGAATGTCCCCTTCCCGGACAATCTTCGTGAATTCCGGATCGTAGTTTTCCATCACCACCTGCGCCTGCTGTTCCGGAGTGAAATCGTCAATGTACGTGTATTTGCCCGGATAGATACCGTCGGTATTCAGGTTGTCCTGGTGGCAAAAAACAAGTTCACCCTCCAGGGTTTCGGGAAAACCGGGCAGGATTTCGACCTCCTTCGCCCCCGCAGGTGCGGATTCCGCCACTTTGAGTTCACCGCGGACCGGACCCGATTTCCACTCTCCCGGGTAATCGATATATCCTGCCACGGCGGAAGCAGCCACCACCGCCGGAGAAGCCAGATACACCCGTGCCTTCGGCGATCCCATCCGGCCTTTGAAATTCCGGTTTGTCGCGGAAATCCCCACTTCCCCGTCTTCCAGCAATCCCTCGCCAAGGCCGATGCAGGGCCCACATCCCGGCGGGAGCGGAACGGCACCGGCTTCCAGAAGGTCCTGCCAGATTCCCTGTTTTTCCGCCGCCTGCTGCACCTCACGGGAAGCCGCTGCAACATAAAACCGCACACCCGGAGCCACTTTCTTCCCCCGGATGATTTCCGCCGCCTGAGCCAGATCTTCCAGCCGGCTGTTCACGCAGGAAACCAGATATGCCTTCTGAATGGCAATTTTCTTCTTGCGGATTTCTGAAACCGGATGCATGACCTTTACCGTGTCCGGCCCCGACACATGAGGCTCTATGGTGGAAAGGTCGATGTGGATCTCTTTGGCATAGACCGCGTCCGGATCTGCCTGCAGGGAAGGCAGCTCCTCCTTTAGCTGCCAAAGGCGCTGTTCATTCAAACGCGGGTGCTGGCCGTTGCCGTCGGCATCGGAGGGTACTCCTTCCAGCCCGCGGCGGGACACAAAGGCAATCCGGTCCTCCAACCAGGCAACGGTGCGGTCATCTACCGGGAAAACTCCAGCCAGGGCCCCCCACTCGGTGGTCATATTGGCAATGGTCAGCCGCTGCTCGATGCTGAGCTCGGCCACTCCTTCGCCGGTAAATTCAATGGCATGGTTCAGGACTTCATCGTTTTTGAAATAGCCGCACAGGGCGATGATCACATCCTTTCCCACCACTCCTGGCTGCAGTGTTCCGTGGAGAACCACTTTTACGATGGGCGGAACCTGCCACCACGTTCGTCCGGTTGCCCAGATGGCCGCCGCATCGGTGCGCACGATGGGCGTTCCCAGCGCCCCCAGTCCACCGTACATGTTGGCATGCGAATCCGAGGCCACTACCAGCGTCCCGGGCCATACGTATCCCTCTTCGCACATAATCTGGTGCCCGATACCCCGGCCGGCAGGATAGAAATCCACCCCCATCTCGCGGGCAAACGCCTCAATGGCCGCATATTTCTGCCGGTTTTTTTCCGATTTGTCCTGAATGTTGTGATCCAGGGCAAAGACCGGCTGGCGCGGATCAGCCATCTTCCGGGCACCAATCGACCTGAACTTCTTCATCACCGCCCCGGTATTATCATGGGTAAGCACGTGAGCCGGCCGGATGGAGAGAAAATCACCGGACCGGACCTCGTACCCCTCCGGAAGGTCAACTGCAAACTTCTGGGCGATCTTTTCGATGTACGTCTGACCCATGGCAGACCTCCAGGTTATGATTGCGAACAGTTGTTTTGCAATCCTCCGTCAAAAAGAACACGGATCATTGCCTGACCAGTAGATCTAACCTCTTCCGGAACGGAATGCTCGGAGATTGTTGTCCTTTTCTTCTGAATCTGGAATATCAGCCTCTCGCCTGCCAAGCCCGCCGTTCAAACGGACAGCTTTTTCCCGGGCTCCGGGCGGCTGCTCCGCGGCGCCACGCCACCGGAAAACGGCCCCAGCTCAATCCGCCAGTTTGCGCACGGCGTCGATAACCGTCCCATCCACCCACTTGATGACTGCAACCACCTGATCATCAAATTTCGGTTTCTGCGGTTTTCCGCCGCAGATCCGCTCTGCTTCTTCCTTCAGCTCCTCAATGCTGCGGATGGGCAGCGACGTTCCCCGCAGCTTCTCCAGCAAATCCTGCCGGCGCGGATTCACGGCAATGCCGCGTTCTGTGACCACCACATCAATTAGCTCGCCCGGACCCACCAGTGTTGTTACCTCGTCCACGATCACCGGAATGCGGTCCCGGAATAGCGGCAGCAGCAACATGGTGGTTTTGCTGAACAGGCAGTTCTGCCAGCCGCCGATGCCGTGGAGCAGGCGTCCGTCGCTGTGGGTCACCACATTGGCGTTGAAGTTCACATCCACCTCCGTGGCCCCCAGCACCACCACATCCACCATGCTGGCGAAGTTTCCCTTCCCGTGGAAGTTGTAGCTGGTAAACGGGTTGGTATTCTGGTGGTTCGGGTTCTCCCGCATGGACCGCACCCCTTCCAGATCGAAGGTTTGGCCGTCCAGGATGTAATCCACCAGCCCTTCTTCCAGCATTTCCACCAGGTACTTGGTGGAGCCGCCGCGGGCGAACCGCGCCCGGATGCCGTGCTTGCGCATCAGATCGCGCACAAACACCGTAAAGGCCAGAGCTGTTCCGCTGGCACCGGACTGAAACGAAAAACCGTCCCGCATAATGCCCGTTTCCAGAATGAACTGGGCTGCCATCTCGGCGATGCGCAGCCGGTCCGGACTGCGGGTGAGCACTGTGGTCCCGGAAACGATTTTTGTGGGATCCCCGATGGACTCCACCTCTACCACATAATCCACGTAATTGCCGTGGATCTGCCACGGGATCACCGGAAAGGGCTCCAGATTGTCGGTCACCACAATCACTTTGTCCGCGTACATGGCGTCCGCTTCCGCAAATCCCAGCAGGCCACAGGCCGATTTGCCGCGGACCCCATTGGCGTTGCCAAACGGATCGGCCGTGGGAGCCGCGATCACCGCAATATCGATATGCACTTCTCCATCCTGAATGGCCTGCCAGCGTCCGCCGTGGGAGCGCAAGATGCCGGTGCCCCGCATTTTGCCGCGCGAACAGAATTCGCCCAGCGGCCCGTTCATGCTCCCCTCGATGTGGTGAATAACCCCACTTTCCAAGTACTGGATGAGGTGCGCATGAATGGGAAAGGCGGCACTGGGAAACCAGCGCAGATTTTTCACGCCCAGTTCCGCAGCCGCGTCGAACACCATGTTGGCGACGAAATCCCCGTTGCGCAGATGGTGGTGGGTGGAAATGGTCATGCCATCTTGCAAGCCGGCCTTTTTCAAAGCCTCTTTCAGAGAGCTCACCCGTTTGTCACCGTCTGGTGGGTAGTCGATGCAGGTTGCAATGGGTGGCGCTGCCTTGCGGCCTTTGGGCCGGTACTTGTTCACACCCTGGTACGGGACATGCCGTTCCCCGTTGATGATCTGCGGCACTTCCCGGCCGGCCGCATTGACCGTCATCTCTCCTGTGCTCATGCGCCTTCCCTCCAGTTTTCGTCCAGCAACCCGGTCTTCCGTGCCAGTTCGATGGTACGCTGGGCCCGCTTCACCACCGGCGGATCGATCATTTTGCTGCCCAGGGCCACCACACCCAATCCCTTGCGCTGCGCCTCTTCAAAGGCCAGCACAATCTTTTTGGCCTTTTCCAGCTCTTCTTCCGTCGGAGCGAACGCTTCATGGATCGGGCGGATTTGCCGCGGATGAATGCAGCCTTTACCATCAAACCCCAGGGCCTTGGCTTCCAGCACACTGGCACGCAGACCTTCCATATCCTGCACATCGGAAAAAACCGTATCGATGGGCTGAATCCCCGCTGCCCGCGCCGCATTCACGATCACGGACCGGGCAAAGAAGCTCTCTTTCCCCTCCAGCGTGCGCTGAGCCCCGATGTCGGCCGTGTAATCTTCGAGCCCGATCGCCAGTGCCACGTTGCGGCGGGAAGCGGTTGCAATCTCAAAGGCCCGCATAATGCCCAGCGCACTTTCGATGATGGGCATGAAGAACACCTCACGCCCGTCGGCGCTTTTGTGCAGAAACTCCTCTACCCGGGCCTCAACCTCCTGCACCTGCTCTGCCGATTCCACTTTGGGAATGAGGATGACATCCACTTTATGCGGTAGAATTTCTTCCAGATCTTCCAGCCCCATGGGCAGCTGGTTGATCCGCACCATACGCTCACAGGTGCGGAAATCCAGGGCCCGGAGCGCATTGCGTACCAGAATCCGCGCATCCAGTTTCTTGTCGGGCGGCACCGAGTCTTCCAGATCCAGAATCAGCCCGTCCGGCTCATGCAAAGGTGCGTTCAGCATCAGCTTGGGCTGATCTCCCGGTACGTACAGCCGCGAACGCCGAAAGCGGTCCCGCTGCGGCGCAGGGACAGACTGAACAAAGTCCGGCAGATACCGTTTGCCCCCGTCCAGCTTCAGCTTGCGGATGGCCGCCTCCAGCCGCGCCATCTGAACAAACGGCACCGCTCCGGAGTCCTCCATTTCCACTTCCGCATGCTCTATGCCGAAAAACTGCAAAACGTCACGGACAAGCTGGCGGATGGATTCCCCGTACAGGGCCTCCACTTTGCTTTTCAGCTGAAGCCGAATGCCTCCCTCATTTTTGGGCGTTATCTTTACCCAGCAGTCCGAACGGACTGCCTCTCCACGGTTGCCAGCTTCGGCAAATGTTGCGGCCATGGATCTCTCCCGTTTTCTTTATGGTTCAGGAGCAACCAACCCTCTTCACACCTCCGCCGATCAGCCCCCTCACCGGACCAGCAGGCCTCCCCGCTTGTAAATGGCCATCTGAACCTCAGAAAAGGGCTGAATCGCTGTCTTTTTGCCGTTCCGGAGGTTTTCCATCTCACCGGTCTCAAAGTTGATACGCACGGGATCCCGCTGCTGCAGCTCCAGTTCGTCCAGCGAGGTGTACGTCAGGATGGGCAGACCGGCGTTAATGGCATTCCGCTCGTAGATCGCCCCGAAAGACTGGGCCACGATAGCTTGAATCCCCAGCGCCTTGAAGCAGTCCACGGCCTGCTGGCGGGAGCTCCCGGCTCCAAAATTCTTTCCGGTAATGATGATGTCTCCCGGCTCAGCCTTCTTTGCAAAATCCTCCCAGCCTTTCAGGTTGTCAAAAGTGTATTTCCCCATCTCGTTGATGTCGGTAATGGTCAGGTAGCGGTTGTGGAAGATCATATCCGTGTCAATGTTATCAATGAGGATGAGCCACACCTTTCCTTCCACAACCGTGGGACGCTCTCCGGGATGTGCCTTTTCCGGCTTCGGGCGCGGCCTGTAAGAAAGGGGCGTCCCCGGAACGTCGGCAAACGTGAGTGGCCGTTCCGGCAGCCGGTCCGGTGTGGTGATGTAGCCCGCCACCGCAGAGGCAGCCACCACCGCCGGTGATGCCAGGTAGACGCTTCCCTGTCCCTGCTTTCCGGGAAAATTGCGGTTCCCGGTACTGATGGTCACCTCGCCGGGACCGTTCTGGCCAATCTGACCGGCTGCACACCCGGCACAGCCGGCATTCCCTACCAGGGCCCCCGCCTCTTTAAAAATCTCCAGCAGTCCCTCTTCCATCATCTGGCGCCAGACCCGGTCGGTTGACGGCACAATTTTCAGCACCACTCCCGGAGCCACCTTCCGGCGTTTCAGCACCGATGCCGCGATCCGCAGATCCTCAATCCGTCCGTTCGTACAGCTGCCGATGAATGCCGAATCGATCTTGACCTTCTCCAGCTCCTCGATCCGCACCGTATCGTCCGGATGCCCCGGCCTGGAGACCATCGGCTGAAACTCGGAGAGGTTCAGCTCATACTCCCGGGCATACCGCGCATCCGGATCGGCAAAAATGGGTTCCACCTTTTTCCCGGAACGTTCTTCGCAGTAGCGGATCACCTCCTCATTGGGCGGAAAGAGGAAGATAATCGCGCCCATTTCGGTCGCCATGGAAGCGATGGTGATCCGCTCGTCCAGGGTCAGGCGGTCCACCTCCTCGCCGTACAGTTCCACGGCATAGCCAAGAAGCTGGTTGGCGCCAAACCGGTCCAGGAGATTCAGCACGATATCTTTGGCCGTGAGGTTTTCCGGGCGTTTCCCCTTCAGGGTAATTTTGACGGTCGGCGGCACCTTGAACCAGTTCTTGCCGAAAGCCCAGATCGCCGCCACATCCTGATCGCCCATGCCCTGCCCGAAGGCGCACACGGCTCCCACAATGTTGGCGTGGCTGTCAGTGGAAACCAGGGTGGCACCGGGAACCGCCAGCCCTTCCTCAATGGCAATGTGTGTCCCGATGCCGCTGTTGATGTCGTACACCCGGATGCCCTTTTGGCGGGCAAACTGGCGGCAAAAATGCTGGTTGGCAGCATATTTCTGATCCGATCCCGTCGGGTTCGTGTCAAAGGTGAAGAATGTTTTGGACGGATCGTCGATGTCCAGGCCGCTCTCCAGCAGGTTTTTCACCACATTGGCGCCGCCAAAATCGCGGGCAATGCGCACGTCAATCTCGATATCCACAATCTCTCCGGGCCGGACCTCCTTTTTCCCGGAATGGCTCGCAAGGATTTTTTCAACGATGGTCATGGCCATCTCCTGAATTCATGGGTTCAGCACAATGCAACGGGAAATTTCCAGCCGTCCTTTCAGGGCTCAATCAGCAGCCCTTTTTCTTTCATCACCAGCGGATTGAAGGTGGCAAAATCCGCCTGGTGGATCAGCACCGTCTCAATCCGCTGTGGCCGGCCTTCGCCCTCTTTGGCATGGTTGGCAATCATATTAATGATATCCTTCGGCAGGCCAACTTTGGCCGCCACAATGGCACCGGAAATGGGATGCCGGGCACACTTGCCGTAATGGCTCTTCCGGAACTGGCCATCCACGTATTCGAACTCCAGAAGCTTGCCCACATCGTGGAGCAGCCCGCCGGCGTAAAGGTAATCCATGTTGACCGGAATGGGCATGCGGCTGTAATGTTCCTCCATGGCCCGGGCCAGTCCCGCCGCTCCCTCGGTGACCGCAATGGTATGCTCAATCAGATTGATTCCCATGGTGTTGGTTAGCAGCGTGAACGGGATTTGGGAGATCTGTTCCGGCTGCCAGCCTCCCTCCTCCGCAGCGAGCGCCCAGCACTCCACCACCTTCTCGCGCAGATCCAGATCTCCTATTTTTTCCAGCACAGCTTTGAACGCATTCCGGAAGTATTCTTTCATCACCCACCTCTCCATTTACTGAAGTTTGGCAATAATGGCGTCGGTCATCTGGGTTGTGGATGCCGCTCCTTTTTCCACCACATCGGGTGCGCCCTTCATCTTGAGCATATCGTACGTCCGCACCTTCCCTTCCAGAATCACATCAGCGATGGCCTTGCGGATGCGGTCCGCTTTTTCGGTCTCCCCCAGATGATCCAGCATCATGCAGGCGGACAGGATCATGGCAATCGGGTTTACAATGGGCGGATCGTAATCGGCATATTTGGGTGCGGAACCGTGGGTGGGCTCAAAAATGGCCACCTCTTTGCCAATGTTGGCGCTGCAGGCAAATCCCAGTCCGCCCACCAGCCCGGCAAAGGCATCGGAAACAATATCGCCGAACATGTTGCCCGCCACAATAACGCCATAGTCCTCGGGATTTTTGGTGAGCCACATCATCATGGCGTCGATGTTGACATTCCACAGCTCGATGTGCGGGAACTCTTTGGCCACCTCCTTGGCAATGGACAGCATCATTCCAGACGTCTCGCGGATAACGTTGGGCTTTTCGCAGACCGTTACGGATTTGTACCCGAACCGGTCCGCATATTCGAAGGCCGCCCGGACAATCCGCTCCGTGTAGGTCCGGGTGAAAATGCGGGTGGAGACGGCCAGTTCCTCTTTCGGGAATCTGGCAAACCGCTCCATTTTGGGATGAGTGAGCAGGGCTTTGTAGACGTCGTCCGGAGGATTTGTCCACTCCACGCCAGAATAAAGCCCTTCGGTGTTCTGCCGGAAAATGGCCACATTCACCTCCGGTTCCTCAATGGTTCCTCCCGGCCCGCGGCGGATGAAGTTGAGCGGGTTTCCCTTGAACGATTTGCACGGCCGGATGCAAATGTCCAGATCGAAATGCTGGCGCAAACCCACGATTGGGCTGTAATACACATAGCCTTTTCCCTGCAGTTCCGGCGCCAGCTCTTTGGCCGCTTCATCTTTCGGTTTGGACGTGATGGCTCCAAACAGACCGATTTTGTGCTCTTCCAGCAGGTCGATGGTCCGCTGCGGCAGCGGATTTCCCTCTTTGCACCAGAATTCCCAGCCGATGTCCGCATAAACATAATCCGCTTCGAACCCCACTGCATCCAGAACCCGGATTGCCTCCGGCAGAACCACCTTGCCAATACCGTCACCGGGCATTGCGACAATGGTGCGCTTGCTCATGGTCTCTCCTTCCTCCATTAAACGGTTGCGGTTTGTCAGTACGGCTCCCTGAAAATCTCCATCGCCTTTTCGCCAAATTTCTGCTGCATCCGGATGGTGTAGATATCGTGGATGATGTAATCTTTGGCCAGAAGCACCATTCCCGGATTCAGCGTGTATGCGGCCGTGGTCAGGCCATCATCATTGAAGTGGGCCAGAAAGGTGATCTGGCTATCGATGACCGCCGCCAGCCGCCGCGCCTTCCGCTCCTGGCGAATTTCGTGTTCGCGGCCGTGGCGGTAAACAATCCCAATGTGGTGCGGCGATTCCCCAAACAGGACGGTGTGGATCTTCACGCCCCTTTTTTCCAGCGCGGATAGCCCCTCCCAGATATTCTCCAGATCTTCCGCCCACACAGAGAGAAATATCTCCTTCTCCGCGGTTTCCAGCAGCTCTTTCAGCTTCCGCAGGACGTTCTCGTACCCGCTGATGTTCCAGATGTAGTGCTGGCCGGCCGAGTCCTGCTCATACAGCTCCTCCAGTTTTTCCTGAAGGAACTGGATGCTGCGGGAATACTCCGCCTGAATGCGGTTGAGAACCTCACTGGGCGGGAAAGGCACATAGCGCTTGGGCTCGGTACCCATCACCATCAGCACATCCTTTTCCTGCAGGCGGGTCAGCACCTCGTACACCTTGGAAGCAGGAATCCCGGAGAGTTTGGCCAGCTCGTAACCGGTTATGTTGGAATGCCGGAGCAGGGTAATATAGGCCTTGGCTTCGTAGGAGCTGAATCCCAGCTGCTTTAAATGGGAGACCATTTCCATCATTAACCACCTCGGTAGTGAACACTTCAAATTTACATCGGAAACTGTCAATTGGCAAGAGAAAAATGCGCTACCGGCAGGAAACCGCTTCATTGAAAAAAGGGCGCCGGTAACCGTGCTGTTCCGGATTACCCGTGGCAAGTTCAAGACCCCGGATGCTCACCGATCATGTGGATTTTTATCGGCTGGCCTCTTCAATATCGTGCGCACCGGTTTTCTCCGGTGGTCCGCCGAAAAATCCATTCAAATGCAATTGACAAATTTTTTCGCTTTTTCTACTTTCGGAATGAAATGGCTAAGGATTACGGTTAGAATTCAAAAGGATGTTTGGGTATGAAATGGAAAGCGCTTTTGCTTTTGGGAGGAATTGCCTTGTTTGCCTGCCGGTCGTTCATCTCCCCCCAGTTAACTCCGACGGAGCACGATCTTTACTATTCCGACCTACCGCGCCGCTGGGACGAAGGAATTCCCTTGGGCAACGGCTGGCTGGGCGCGCTTGTGTGGCAACGGGAGAACCAGCTGCGCCTATCGCTGGATCGAGCGGATCTGTGGGATTTGCGCCCCATGCCCAACCTACGCGGTCCGGAGTTCCGCTTCCGCTGGGTCATTGAACAATGGCGGTCAAACCGTTACACACTCGTTCAGCAGCGGTTCGATGCACCCTACGAACGCGAACCGGCTCCAACCAAAATCCCGGGCGGCGCCCTGGAATTTCCGCTTGCCTCTCTCGGTTCCGTTGCTTCCGTCCGCCTCTTCATCCGGCAGGCTACCTGCGAGGTGAAATGGGAAAACGGAACCCGGCTGCTCGTTTTTATTGACGCCCGAAACCCGGTGGGCTGGTTCCGTTTTGAAAGACTTCGCCGCAGATTGACGCCCGAAATCCGCCCGCCCCACTACACCAATAGCACAGGCATCTGCCCTCTGGAGGAAAAGGGAAGCGAATTGCACCGCCTCGGCTATCCACCCGGTGCGCTTCGCCGGACAAACGACCATCTCCTGTATGTTCAGCCCGGCTGGAATGGATTTCAGTACCGGATTTCGGTCCGGTGGAGGCAGGAAGATGGCTTTCTGACAGGATGCTGGAGCATCTCGGCTCACTTCCCCGCAAAAAAGCAATCCCTTCCTGCTGAATTGATTACGGAGAAAGCAATGTCCTCAGGCTGGCAGCAGGCCTGGAGAGATCACACCACCTGGTGGGAACAGTTCTGGGCAGCCTCTTCCATCGACCTCCCCGATGAGCTGCTGGAAAAGCAGTGGTTTCTCGAAATGTACAAGTTCGGCAGTGTTGCACGCGAAAGCGCGCCGCCGATTTCCCTGCAGGCCATCTGGACGGCGGACAACGGCAAGCTTCCCCCATGGAAGGGTGATTTTCACCATGACCTTAATACGGAACTGAGCTACTGGCCAGCTTACAGCAGCAACCATGTGCAGGAGGGACTTGGTTTGCTTAACTGGCTCTGGGAAAACCGGGAAACCTTCCGCGCGTACACCCGCACCTATTTTGAGGCGGATGGTCTGAACGTTCCCGGTGTCACAACACTCTCCGGCGAACCCATGGGCGGATGGATTCAATATGCTTTTGGCCCTACAGTTGCGGCCTGGCTGGGCCATCATTTCTACCTCCACTGGCGCTTCACAGCTGACAGAATTTTTCTCCGTCAGCGTGCCTATCCATGGATCCGTGACGTGGCCACCTTCTTTGAGCAGATTGCTGTTACGGGTCCCAATGGCAAAAAGCAGCTTCCCCTCAGTTCAAGTCCGGAGTATTTTGGGAATTCTCCACGAGCCTGGTTCCGGCGCACCACCAATTTCGATCTGGCGCTTATCCGCTGGACCTACCGCGCAGCTGCAGAAATGGCCGATTCTCTGGACTTGCATACCGAAGCTGCCCGCTGGAGGGCCATTCTTTCACAGTGGCCAGGCCTCGCTGTTGACAGCACCGAAGGCCTTCTCATCGCCCCTGGACAGCCCTACGACCGCTCACACCGCCACCTCTCACACCTGATCGCCATTCACCCTCTCGGTCTCCTGGACTGGTCGCAAGGCCCCGAAGCGCGGAATATTATCCGGAACAGCCTGCAGCATCTGGAAAACATGGGCACGGACTGGTGGACGGGTTACACTTACGGCTGGCTCGGCAACCTGAAAGCCCGGGCCCACGACGGCGAAGGAGCGGCCCGCGCCCTGCGCATTTTCGCGGAGTGCTTCTGTCTGCCCAATTCCTTCCATGCCAATGGCGATCAGTCCGGCACCGGAAAATCAAAACTCACATACAGACCCTTCACCCTGGAGGGAAATTTTGCTTTTGCCGCAGGCGTCCAGGAAATGCTGTTGCAGAGCCACACCGGAACCGTTGAGATCTTCCCGGCCGTGCCTCCGGATTGGAAGGAGGTTTCTTTCCACCAACTGCGGGCCCAGGGAGCATTCCTCGTCTCGGCCGAAATGAAAAATGGACGCACAGTACGGGTAGAAATTTTGGCGGAAAAAGGCGGAATTTTGCGCCTTGTAGACCCTTTTCCGGGCCGCGACATCGCGGTGAAGGGAGCGCGCTGGTCCCGGAAAAACAGCATCTTGAGCATCTATTCTTCTCCGGGACAGCGGGTTGAAATCATCGCCCGCCACAGAGGGCATCCAACGGGAAAATAGCCCGGGAAAAGCCTGCGCCTGGTGAAACGGGCACATTGCGGAAGCAGGGAAACCGGCCACGATCCTTTGTATTCTACGAACTGATGTCCGGCAAATCACCTGAAATTCACAGAATTCATCTGCCATTTTTATTAGCATTTCTTTGTGCAAATGGATATTGTTATTTTTGTCTGAAAGCGCCGGTTCATTTTCTCATAAACTGTAAGGGCACGGAATACTATGGGCTGGAAAATCCTGATCCATTACGGCGAAATTGGCCTGAAAGGAAAAAATCAGCCGGAATTTCGCCGCAAACTGAAAGAAAATATCACGCGGAAACTGGGGGCGGCCGGTCTGCAGTGGCCAGTGTGGGAGCAGCGGGGCTATCTGTGGATATCGGTTCCGGATGAAGACCCGCAGCGGGCGCAGGCATTTTTGCCCCGTTTGTCCGAAGTATTTGGCATTTCATGGTATGCGCTGGCCAGAGAAATTCCGCTCTCTTCTTCTTCCGTAAACGATCCGGGGGCAGCCTTGCAGACCCTGGAGGAAGAAACGGTACGGCTCGCAGAAAAAACACACATCCCAAACCAGGCCTTTTGTGTACGGGCACGACGAAGTGTAAAAGAGTTTCCGGTTTCTTCAAAAAAACTGGAGGAGCGTCTGGGTGCACTGATCCTGGAGAAAACGGCCTGGAACAGGGTGAACCTCAGCCAGCCCGATCGCACATTTTACGTTGAAATCAATCCCGACGGGATTTATCTGCACGCGGATCGTCTGGAAGGCCCCCGAGGCTTGCCGGTTGGCGTGACTGGCCGGGTCCTGGCCCTGCTATCTGGCGGTATCGATTCGCCCGTGGCCATGTACCTGGCTGCCCGACGCGGCTGTGAGGTAGACTGCATTCACTTCACGGCTACTCCCCTGCAAATGATTGAAGCCCCGCGGTACAAAGTAAGCCGCATCGTTCAGCACCTGAGCCGGTACACCCTCCGGTCCCGATTGTACCTGGTCCCCTACACCTACTTTGACGTGGCCCTTCTGGGCAAGACGGTGGAATACGAATTGGTTCTGTTCCGCCGCTTTATGGCGAGGGTAGCTGAACGGCTTGCCCAGAGCACAGGTGCCCAGGCTCTTGTCTCGGGAGATAATCTGGCTCAGGTTGCTTCTCAAACACTTCCCAACCTGGTTTCCACCAGCAGGGCTGCTGGTATGCCGATTTTGCGGCCGCTTCTCACCTACGAAAAGCAGGAAATTGTGGACCTGGCCAAAAAAATTGGCACTTTTGAGCTCTCCATTGAGCCTTACAAGGATTGCTGTGCCATTATCTCCCGACACCCCAAAACTCAGAGCAGCCATGCACAGCTTGAGAGGATTGAAAAGGAAATTTTCTCCGACTACGAAGGCATGATCCAGCAAACCCTGGATGAAATGAAAATTCTGGAATATGAGAATGGCGAACTCAAGCTGGAAGAGAATCTGAATACTGATCCTGCCGGCTGAGCATCTCCCAGGAAAAATGTAGACTTCCTTCCCCTTTGCACTGGCAGCGTCCGTCTCTTCGACATGAATACGCTGCATCCGAGCTTTTCATCTTCGAATGCTTCTACCGAAGAAGAATTTGCACCAGGATGGGATTTCAGGCTGGGTGCTCAGACTCCCTGGCTGCCGGAACGAGCTTCTTTCCGAAACTCCCTTCCACAAAAAGAAGATGAAGAAAGCGGAAGAAGGCAATCACAAAAATTTCCAGCACCAGCAAATACCAGGGCCAAGGCGGAAGCCAGCGAACAGGGCCGAAGTCAATGGCCGGGATGGAGCGGAGGAACAGATAATTGCCGCCGGTAATCCAATTTACCGGAAGAAGGAAAAGGGCCAAAAGGTTGAGCCATTTCCAAGAAGCCGCTCCCCAATCAGACGGTTTTTGATCCTGCAGCAAATAAAGGTACAGGATACCAAAAAGCGGCAAGGTATGTCCCACAAACATCCCGAAATAGCGGAACGAGGGAAAATCTACCTGCAAATCGGGAAAAATCAGTGCCAGCGTCGAGCCCGCCAGGATCCAGTAGAAGAGGACGTCGTACAGCTTGCGAATGGGACGGAGGAGGTAAATACCCAGCAGTACCGTACTGATTCCGCAAAGATGAAATGGCAAATCCCGGGCCAGGGAAAAATCCCCTTGAATCAGAAGGACAGCCCGATAGAGTGCCGCCCATGCCAGCAAAACCACACCAAAAACCGGCTGGAAAGAGCGAAGGAGCTTTTGGCGTGGAACCCGGGAAAGTTTACGCAAAAAGAAGACGATAACAAACAGGGAACCGATGACCCCTGCAAAATGAGACAGCCCAAATAGCCGGAACGGACGGAAAGCCGGTGCCATCGATCTGCCTCCAATGGCTACATAAACATTTTACAATATTTTAACAAAATTGCAAGTGATAAGATTCCTTCTTCGTTTCCCCTCATACTCAATAAGTTGGGCGTAAAATTAAAATATCCGACTAAATACTCAATTTTCTCCCCGGAAATGCCGATAAGTAGGTAGAGCTTTTTTCAAATCAACCAACAGAAGGAGGAATGAGTGGTGAAGAGGGTCTGGAATAAGGGGATTTCTTTGTTATTTTGCGGGTTGCTAATCTGGACGGGATGGAGCCAGGCAGCAGAGAAAGCCAGTGTCTTACAGTTTATTTTTATGACGAAAGAACTGTTTCCCGGAACTGAGAAAATTGGTGTTCTAATTGACAAGAACGACCCGCAAAAAGCCTCCCTTCTGGAAAAATTGAACCGCGCCGGGGTAGCAAACCAGGTCAAGATCGTGGTGGCAGAAATTTCCGATAATACAGACGTTATTCAGAAGTTCAAATCCCTCATTCGTGAGTACAATATTCAGGTTTTGATGGTACTTCAGGAGGGCGGACTATTTCAGGACAAGGTGGTTCGGGGATATCTGGTTAAAAATTCTGTTTTGCAGAAGGTTCCGTTGGTAGGTCCAACTCCTCAGTGGGTTGAAGAGGGGGCTTGTTTTTCCGTTAGCATAGAGGCCGGCTCGCTGAAACTGCATGTTCATCCCCGGACGGCAGAAATCTTCGGCTTACAGGTTCCTGAAAAATACGCGGGCCGCACACAGTTCGCAGCCAATTAGGGGAGTCGTCTCATGATTGGGCAAGCCTTTCTGGATCGCTTGTCAATGCGCCAGAAGATATTCCTTATCCTGAGTTTATCTCTTCTGGGCGTATCCATCGGTTTTTTCATCCACACAAAACGGACATATCAGCTTGCCAAAACGGAATTCGAACACCGGGGCCAGATTATCGCACAGTCTCTCGGGAACCAGTCGGTCTACGAAATCTTAATGAAGGACAGAGAAACTCTCCGTCAAACAATTCACAACATGATTGTAAATGGTACAATCCGGGCCGCAGCGGTGTTTGATGCCCAGAAAAGCCTCATCGCCGAACAAAATTTCAATACCCTGCCGCAGGGAATTCAGACTGACTTTTTTAAACATCCAATTTTCTGGACCCAAACACATGATGGTCAGCCTGCGGTAGTTGCAACGGAAATCATTAAAAACCCATCCGATAACCGACCGGTGGGATTTGTTTCTGTCGTTCTCCCTGCTGACCTGCTCTCCCAGTATAAGACCAGCAGTGCCAAATTCTTTCTGGGAAGCATTATCGTTTTTGTTATCTTTCTGGGTTTTATCCATCTCATCATTCAACAAACTCTTCTGAAACCGCTGGACCACCTTTCCCACGTGGCGGAAGAGGTGGCCAACGGCCACTATGAGATTCAGACCCAGATTACCAGCAAAGACGAAATAGGCAAACTGGCCGAAAACCTCAACATCATGATAGCCAGCATTCGGCGTTCCTTAAATGAAATCCGTAGCCGGACCATGCAGCTGGAAGAAGCCCAACGTTCGGCCGAAAAACTGAGACAGGAAGCGGTACAGGAAAAACGCTATCTTACGGAGCAATTTCAGAAAATTGCTCAGGTCATCGCTGCCGTGCAAAAAGGGGACTTCACCCAGCAGATTGAAATCGACCGCGACGATGAAGTGGGCGAGCTGATCCACAAAATCAACCAGATGATTGTGGATCTGAGGACACTGATTGGTGAAATTCGCCATGCTGGCGAAGAAGCTTCGAGTGCCTCCCATGAGATCGCCGCCTCGGCTGATTCGTTATCGTCCCTGGCCAACAGTCAGGAGGACCAGACCAAAGAAGTGGCAACAGCTGTGGAAGAGATGTCCAAAACCATTTTGGAGTCCTCCAAAAATGCTTCGGATGCGGCAGAGATGGCCAAACGGGCTTCTGAAAAGGCGGCCAAGGGAGAAGAGGTTTTTCACGCTACCATCAATGGGATGAGGAAAATTGCTCATGTCGTGCAAACCGCAGCGGAAAAAGTGGAAGGACTTGGGCGTTCGAGTAACCAGATCGGCGAAATCGTTCAGGTGATCAGCGACATTGCGGATCAGACCAATTTACTGGCGCTGAATGCTGCCATTGAGGCCGCCCGGGCGGGCCAGCAGGGACGCGGTTTCGCAGTGGTAGCGGACGAAGTGAGGAAACTTGCCGAACGCACTACCAGCGCCACCAAGGAAATTGCCGAAATGATCCAGCGAATTCAGAACGATACCGAACAGGTAGTCCTCTCCATGAAAGCCGGAAAAGATGAAGTAGAAAGCAACCTGCAACTGGCCGATGATGCCAGCCACTCTATGAACGAAATCCTTGAGGCGGTAAAAGAGATCGTTACCCGCATCGATCACATTGCCATTGCTTCACAAGAGCAATCGGCGGTTAGCGAGCAGATCGCCCGCAATATTGACGGCATTTCTCAATCGGCTAGCAAAGTGTCTATGGCTTCCAACAAACTGGCCAAAACCGCCGAAAAACTGGATCATCTAACCCAGCATTTGCGGGAATTGGTGGCTCATTTTCAAATTCAGGCTTCAAGAAGAACAGTTCCCGATGTGGAAACCCATGTTCCCCTCAACTAACCCCTGAACTGGTCATCTTGGCTGCATACCAAAAAAGCCCCGTAGGAGACGGGGCTTTTTTGGATTCCCTGATTTTCCAATGATCATTCCTCCAGCGTCAGGTACCGGATTGGCCCAAGATTCAATTCGCGGATGCCCTGCTCAATCCTCTGCCGATCTCCGACCACTACAATGAGCAGGCGGTCCGGATGAAGGTACCGGGAAGCAGCTTCCATGACATCTTTTGCAGTTATTCTTTCAATTTCCGGCACGAATCGCTCAAAAGTATCCCGTGGCAAATTGTATGTGACCATCTCGGCCAGATGTCCGGCAATCTGGCCGATGGTTTCGAACCGTTTGGGATAGCCGAGAATCAGGTTATTTTTCGTATCCTCCAGTTCTTCATCGGTAACCGGCCTATCTTTGATAATGCCCCGGAGTTCTTTGAGGATTTCTTCCAGGCTCTGTTTTGTGTACTGGGTGTGCACTGGCGCATAGACCAGAAATGGCCCTGCAGCTTTGCGGAACATGAACATGGAACGGGCCCCGTATGTATACCCTTTGTCCTCACGCAGGTTCAAATTGATGCGGCTGGTAAATTTTCCGCCCAGAATGGCATTCATCACCTGAATCTTGTAATAATCCGGTGTATTTCGTGGAACCCCCAGGTGGCCGGCAATGATTACAGACTGCACTGCGCCGGGCTTATCCACAATGTACACCTCGGTTTTTTTCAGCTGGCGAGCTTCAGGTATGCGGACTGCAGGTATGTCTCCCGGCTTCCAATCCCCGAGCTTTTTTTCCAGCAATTTTTTGATTTTTCCCGGATGCACATCGCCCACGACAATCAGCGTGGCATTGTTGGGTTTAAAATAGTTTCTGTAGAACTTCAAAAGATCGTCCCGCTGAATCTTTTGGATTGATTCCGGTGTTCCCGTTCCGGTAAACGGCTGACCGTATGGATGGTCCTTCCCGTAAAGGGTTCGCAGGAAGGCTTTCAGCGACGCGGTAAACGGCTGCTGATTTTCCTGCAGGATCCGCGCCAAATATTCTTTCTTTTTTCGCTGCAGCTCATCTTCCGGAAAAGTGGGATGGATCACCACATCGGCAAAAATATCCAGCGCCTTATCCAGATGCCGGGTCAGGGTATTCAGCGACACCTCACTGGCATCAAAACTGGACCGGGTGGAAAGGCTGGCCCCAATATCTTTCAGTTCCTGGGCAATTTGAAGAGCCGTGCGGTGTTCCGTTCCTTCATCCTGCAAATCCGATGTCAGACTGGAAACACCGGGTTTTCCTTCCGGATCGGCCGCCCAACCGGTGTGAACCACCAGCTGAAACTGAACCAGCGGTAGCTCATGCTGTTCAGCTACCAGAACACGGAGGCCGTTGGAAAGTTGGAACGTTTTTATTTCAGGCAGCTTAACGCTGGGATTGGGCCCTGCCGCAGGCTGTTTTGAACGGTCAATCTGAACGGCGGTATCCGCTTTCAGCTCGCCCAGTGGTTCCACCCATACCACGACACGGCGGTCCAGCTGCAACCATTTCCGGGCCGCATTGAGCACGCCTTCCGGTGTAACGGCCAGATGGCGGCGATAATCTTCACGATAAAAGCCAGGATCTCCTGCGAAAGTGTTGTACATGTTTAGCATGTCTGCTTTGCCGCCAAAACCTCCCACAGATTGCAATCGACGGATAAAACGCGCTTCCCAAGCATTGATGGCAGACTGCACTTCTTCTTGTGTGAGCCCCTCTTGAAGGAGCGCACGCAGTTCCGCATCGATTGCGTTCTCCAATTCCCGCAGAGGGTGGCCTGGTCTGGCCGTGACCACAATTTCGAACGTTCCGGCAATCTCTTTGGAATCCTGATAAGCGCGCACATCCTGGGCAATTTGTTTTTCATAAACCAAACTGCGGTACAGCCGCGAATTTTTGCCCCGCGCCAGAATGCTGGCCAGCATCTCCATCTCCGCATCGCCATCGTCAAACAGGGCGGGCGAATGCCAGGCCATGTAAATGCGCGGCAACGACACCCGGTCCGTCATGTGGATCCGCTTTTCTTCCGTCAGCTGTGGAATCCACTTTTCAATCCGGGTTATCGGCGGTCCGGGAGGAATGGAGGCAAAATATTTTTTCACCAGCCTTTTTGCCTCTGCCGGATCAAAATCGCCGGCGATGCATAAACTGGCGTTGTTGGGAGCGTAATACATCCGGAAAAATTCCTTTACATCCTCCAGCGAAGCAGCACTCAGATCCTCCATACTGCCAATAACCGGCCACGAGTAAGGATGTTCTGGCGGATACAGGGCCTCCAGGATGGCCTCATACACACGTCCGTATGGCTGGTTATCCACGGACTGCCGCCGTTCGTTCTTTACTACGTCACGCTGGTTATCCAGTTTGGCCTGATCGATCCCCGGAAGCAAAAACCCCATCCGGTCCGATTCCATCCACAGAGCCAGTTCCAGGTAATTGCGCGGTACATTTTCCCAGTAATTGGTGCGGTCTTCGGTAGTAGACCCATTAAGAGAGGCCCCGATCTTTTCCAGTGGAGCAAAGTATTCGCCAGGAACATGCTGGGATCCTTGAAACATCATATGCTCGAAAAGATGGGCAAAACCTGTGCGGCCGCGCTTCTCATTTTTGGACCCTACATGATACCAGATGTTGACTGCCACGATGGGCGTGGAATGGTCCTCATGCAAAATTACCTGCAGGCCGTTTGGCAGAACAAATTTCTCAAATTGAATTTCTGGAACCATTTGTGAATATCCTTTCTGATTGATCAGCAAACATCCAAATACAGCCAGCCAGAGCATCCATGCCCTTCTCATGGCCAGGCCCTCCCTTTCAGTTTTCTGCCAAATACCGGAATATTTTATTCCAAACAGGCGGAAATTTCAAAAAATTCTTTCTCGGATCCGGCACGGTCTGTTCCCCTCGAGAACACGATCTGTACTTACAAAAGCTTCAAGAAACCAGATTTTACCTCACTTCAAAAGTGGTCGGATATCGGAGCATCAACGGCCGACAGGATCTCCCTTCGGTTCAGCCGCCTGAATTGGCCAGAAGGGCGGCCATCAGGGCCAGGGCGATGGCTCCCAGTTCCAGTTCTCGTGGATGAACAGCATCCAGAACATCCAGAGCTGAATGGTGCACGTCAAAATAGCGCTGCGAGTCCGGCACCAACCCGATTAACAGAGTGTTCCACCGCCGCATTGCACCAATATCGGCACCTCCGCCCCCGGGAAGAATACGGTGAATGCCGATTTCGGTAAATACGGGCAGCCAGCGGCGGAGCTTTTTCAAACCGGTGCTATCTGTGCGCGCTGAAAATGCCAGAGGCAAAAATCCCCCCGCATCCGATTCAACGGCGGCAATGTGGGTCTCGCTTTTGCGGTTGGGAGAATGGACATATTCCCTCCCGCCCGTTGCGCCAAACTCTTCATTCATAAAAAAGACTCCACGAACGGTCCGTTTCAGAGGCACATTCAGGTGTTTTAACAGGCGAAGGGCCTCCAGAACCTGCACACAGCCGGCACCGTCATCATGGGCACCTACCCCAAGATCCCAGCTATCCAGATGGGCCGCCAAAACGACAATCTCTTCCGGTTTTTCTTTCCCGCGGATTTCTCCCATTATGTTGGCAGAGAGTACCGGGGAGAGATTGCGACAGTTTAATTTCAAAAACACCTTTGCCGCAGGATCCCGACTCAGAATCCGGTGCAACCGCTCGGCGTCCAGGGTGCTGATTGCTGCCGCCGGAATTTTAGGATACCGTTTATCATACGCAACCACGCCGGTGTGAGGTACATCGTCGATGCGGAGGGTTAAACTGAGAACCAGAACGGCTATTGCCCCGAAGCGGGATGCCTGGGAAGCGCCCTGTACGCGGTACCGTGCCGCCTCTCCATATGCCCGGAATGTGCGCAAATGGGACCGATCCATGGCCACGTTGAAAAAGACAATTTTACCGCGCACATTCTCTCCCATCTTTTCCAGCTGTTCGAAAGAGCGGACCTCCACAACTGATGCGAGAATACCGTCATCGGGGGTGGGTGGGCTTCCGCCAAGCGCACAGATGGTAAGATCTTTGGAACCCAGTCGTCCTGAAATGACCCGGGCTCTTTCCTCGGTTCCGCGTACCCACCGCTGCACTTCTACCGGCTCCAGATGAACATTTTCCAGACCCAGATCCACCATTTTCTGGCGGCTCCATTCTACAGAAGCAGCGGCCTGAGGAGAACCAGCCAGACGCGGACCCAGGGCGGTTAACTCTTTGAGCAGCGTGTAAGCATATTCGCCATTTAGCCCAACCCGGCGGAGGTTCCTGGCCAGTTCCACATATTGATGCAACTCAACGGATGTCTGGGCAGGGAGATCAAACACCCACAGACACACAAAGAGCAGCCATATGGCCTTTTTCATCGGTTTCCCTTTCATTTTGCCAGCCAATTCGCGTATAGATCCGGTCTTCGGTCCCGGAGAAAATGCTTTCTGGCATGACTCTTCTGGACTTCGTCCAGATCAATTTCTGCGTAAAGGATAGCGTCCTTCCCAGCCGGTGCCTGGGCAACCAGGCGCCCATCCGGCGCAACCACGAAGGATTTTCCTTCAAATTCCACACAGTCTTCTTTGCCAACGCGGTTACAGAGGGCTGAAAAATAGCCGTTCTGAAAGCTGGCAATTTGCAATTCGGCTTCGAAAATCCCCTGCGGCCATTCGGCCACCGCGCCTGCCTGTGGAACCACCACCAGCTCTGCACCCTGAAGGGCCAGGGCCCGCATATACTCCGGAAAATGACGATCATAGCAGATAGCAACGCCAATATTGCCTACAGCAGTCCGGTAAACCGGTGCCCCCTGATCCCCCGGATGATAATAGCCCTGCTCGTGGAAACAAGGAGCTTCAATAATATGCACCATCCGGGTAACGCCAAGCAGTGTGCCATCTGCATCAATCACCGGAGAACTGTCGTACGTGAAGTTGCCGGCGCGCTCAAAGAGATTGAGCACCGTAACGACATTCCACCTTCTGGCAAGCTCACGGAATGTATCTGTGATTGGCCCGGGAATGGGTTCCGCAAGACCGGCTACATTCCCTTCCGCGGGCTTCTGCGGGTAAAAATAAGTGAACGCGAGTTCTGCAAATGCGATCAGCTGCGCACCATTCCGAGCGGCCTCTTCAAAATTCCGGATGCCCCGCTCCAAATTGTCCTGTTGATTCCGTGTCGCGTGCTGCTGAATCAGGGCCAGTTTAAGCTTCCGTGGCATGGTGTCCTCCTCTTCCTAGAAATCACAGCAAAAAAATCAATGAAAGATAAAGATTTTGAAAAACGGGTGCAAGGCGAATAGGCATGCAAATTCAATGCCCCAGCCGCGCCCAGAGGACTCAATAAGGCAGGTGGTTTTTATCCCCCTCTAAATAGCAGAAAGGCCCCCTCCGGTCAGAACGCTATGGAAATGGTATACCGATGAACGGAACTCAGACGGCCATAATCCGCGTAGGCATAGCTGAGATCTAACAGTGCTCCAGACATCTTCATCCGCAATCCGCCGCCAGCACAAAACCCTCCTTCCCGTTTATAAATGCCAATATTGCGAAACCCTGCCCGGAGAAAAAATGTATTCATCAGGCTAAACTCCATTCCAGTGTTGACGAATTCGCGGTTATCAATGGGATGGATAGCATCCACCCCAACAGTGAGTTTCATACCATTTTTCTGAATGGGATCAAAGGCAATTCCCACCTGGAAGCGCAGGGGAATGTCCCATTGCTCCATGTCCAGATGCGCACGGATGGCCTCATTGTTGCCATCAATTGTGGGATCGATATCCACAAAAAGGAGGGCATTGCGGCCGTACATCCGCATCTTCGTTCCAAAATTGGACATGGCCATACCGATCCGCAGGTTATGGAACTGACTGATGTACAGGATACCAACGTCCATGGCAACCGATGAAGCGGTCATGTTCCAGATCCGCTCTTTGATATATTTCCCGCTGATCCCAAAAGAAAACCGATCCGTGATCTGCCTGGCATAGGTAACCCCAATGGCAATGTCTGTGGCGGTGAAGCGTTCTCCCGTGCCTTCTGGATCATGAACCGTACGGACGAGATCTTCAGGGACCCCGAGGGTAGTGAAAAAACCACCAAACGTTCCCCACTTACCCATAGGCACGGCAAAAGCACCAAAATCATAGCTGATGTCTGCAATCCAATTGGCATGAAAAAACATAACATTATTCTTTTCCAGGGAAGCAAGCCCAGCCGGATTCCAGTAGATAGCGCTGATATCGTCTGCAGTAGCGACAAAAGCTTCACCCATCGCGACCGCTCTGGAACCCACACCAATCTTCAAAAACTGGACCGCACTGGTACCCGATTTTACAATCAGCTGTGCATCACTGCGAACCGACCAGCTTGCGATCAGAAATGCTACAATGAGCAAACCTGCACGTCTCATTCCGGGCCTCCTTTTATCCACAATGAGCTATTTACTTAATGATCGCAATCCGCCCCACCTTTTCGCCTAATCCAGGGGCTTCCACATGATAAATGTAAATACCAAAGGAGATGTCCAGATTATCGTCAGTCAGAAGATTCCAGGATTCGGTTCCATCATAAGATGTTCCATGATGTTCGATGGTTTTGATGAGCTCACCCGAAATCGTATAAATGCGGATGGTACAGTCTTTAGGCAAATGAATAAAGTCAACACGGCGCTCACCCCGCCCGGCTGTGAACACATATTCGGGCTTGGGTTCAAACGCGCTGGCGGCAACATACGGATTTGGCACCACCGCAATTCGGTCCAGCTCTTCCTTGGCTTTCTCCGGATCGATATATGACGGATCGGTAAGTATCACGTAGCGGTCTGTCTCTTCAAGCGGTTTGAGAACAAAAATCTGGTAAACGTCCCCTGACGTTGGGAGAACAGCGTCTCCTGATGGGGGTGCTTTGAAAGTGATCTGCCAGCCAAACTTATTTCCCGGCAGAACCAACACAATCTGATCTTTCACCGAAAGTTCTTTATTTTTATCCCGGTCAAGGAACACAACGTCCAGCTTTTTATTTTCATTTACATCCCACACCGCAAAGCGGATAGGCTGGGGGTTAAAAAGAACGGAAGTATCCACATAGGTATCACTGAAGCGGATCTCCAGATCCCGCGGATAGCGGATTCCCTGAGGGGCCAGGCCGATATCCAGCACCAGATTGGCTTTGCTGCCTTCTTTCCAGCCATGCTGCTCAACAGTTATAAAGGGAATATCGGCAATGCGAAGTTCCAAACCATCAAAATAGACCGGCTGTCCAGTAAACTGGGTCCCTTCTTCCACAACCATACGTCCGTCCGCAAGATCCTTCACGTAGAAATACTTCCTTTTCTGCTTCACAGTAATGCCGATTTCGTACTGACGTTTTTCTATAATTCGGTAATCAATCACACGGACGGAAACTTCGGCATCCGAGAATCCCTCCGGATGTTCGACTTCTGCCCTGGCCATCACAAAACCGGCGGCCGGCGCATTTGGAACTACAGCCACAACATTGGGTGCACCAATTGCCTTGGGAGTTTCCAGAGGGGCAATGCCTTTGGAGGGGCTTCCGGTATCGTAGGCCGTTACCGCGTAGTAATAGGTAATGCCGTTCACCAGATTGCTGTCTACAAAAACATGCCGGAGGCCGGTATCATCACCCATATAAAAATGGATCCCCTTAATACCCACAGGATGCGTCCCTTTGATACCATCGATTTTATCAAACTGAGCAATCGGGGTATCAAAGACTTTGTTTCCGCGGTTGTCCGTAATGGGATTTCCCCAATGTACTTTATCGGTGCTTCGGTAAATGGCATAGCCTTCAAAATCATTGCCAAAGAGAATATCATGAGACCTCTCCGCCTTGTCGTCCCAGTAAAGCGTTACTTTTCGATCGCCTGGGACCGCTGTAACCGTGGGCAGATCTGGGGGCTTTGTAAACTGAAAATTGAGGCGGTAAATCAGATAGGCAACCTCTGTATTGGAGAACAGATCTTCTTTATTTTGCCCCATGATGATCCCAATAGAATACTTTTGGATATCGCCCGGTTGCATTGGGAAGTATCCGGATCCAAACAGAAAGATGTTGTCAGCATTTTGCTGGATATTTTCCGCTCCAAACGTGCCCGGCTTCATCAATTCCCAGATCTTGTCGTCCTCGGCAGGCACCACGGTTGCATAAATGGGAGCAGCCATAGATGTGAGTCCCAGCTGATCACTTTCATCCAGATCGGTAAAATCGAAATCCGGTTCGCCCGGGTCCGGAACCCCATTTCCTTCACCTTCATCGAACGTTCCGGGAATACCATCGCGCCCCACGTCATCCGATTTTCCGTCCAGATCTCCTAGATCATCAATTCGGCCATCGCCATCGTCATCAATCCCATTGGTATAATCCTCTTCGGGGGTGTCGGCCTTCGCTTCCTCGTCGGTAGCCTGCCAGTCGCCATCATCATCTATCCCGTTGAAACGGCTTTCATCCACCATTCCATCCTGATCATCATCGATGCCATTGACGCTATTGCCGGGACTCTCCAAGTAAACAAACCCCAACCAACCGATTTCCTCCCATGGCAAACCATAATCGTTGCTGGAACCGGGATTATCCCAGGAATACACCATGTTCTTATCTTCATCGAAAGTGGCAAAATCATCCGAAAAATCCCCTGGGCCGCCGATATGGGGATCGCCCATCATTCCAAAAACAACTTTATTTAGCGGCTTTTCGCTCACATTCTCCACTTCGTACTGAAAGAATATGATATCCTCGGCAAGCTGAGCGGAATACTGATAACCGCGCACTCTGACTTCCACTCCCAATCCCCTGCGTGAAGAATCCGATGGAAAGGGGAAGTACCCGAATTCGGCATTATACCGATCGTCCATCACATAGAAGCTTTCCAGATCAGCTGTAACCACCCCAGGGCCAAATTGGCCGGGCCATACCAGATTACCCTCTTCATCTTTCGGGAACAAAGGTCCCCAGCTGGAAGGATTGTTGCTCATGGCAACGTATTCCTGATCGGGATTGGCATAGCCGGGCAGTGGTTCCCAACCCCAAACATTTTCTCCACCTCCCGGGTCCGTATCACCCCCGTCAATCATGCCGTCGGAGAAGAAACCGATGGTGTCGCCTTGAACCGTCACCACCTCTGCACCGATGAGGGGCCCAAATTCATACCCGTATCCGTGACCGCTGTAAATGGGCCATTCAATAGATGGCTCTGTATTTGGTCTCCCAATAGATCCGTAATTATAAAACAAGGTCCGGATTTTGTTCCCATCGTGCAGTCCAAATTTCCGATCGCGGTGTGCAGTGGGTTTGGCCAAACGATGCCCATCGAAATAGCGTTCCCACATCCGGAATTCTTCCGCAGTCCAGTATTTCATAGGCTTATCCGGTTTTTGGAACTGGCCAGCACTTTGCACAGCAAATATGCCAGTTAGCACAAGCGATAAAAACCATCGGATACCATATCCTTTCATGGAAACCTCCTATTTCCCAGCCTTGAGAAATCCTCCAAAAGCTAGCCGTATCTTTCTGTTTTAAAAACGGAGCCCCAGTCCCAAATATACCTGGCGAGGTTTGGAATACCAGTTGGGACGCAAGGCCCAATCGTCGGTGGTGCGCCCACCAAATCGTTCCATAGAATAACCGGCACGGCCGGTGCTATCCCAAACGTACAGTTCGTTTAAACGATCAAATACATTGTACACTTTTGCATAAATCTCGAGGACAAATTCTGTCTTGCCCAGCTTGAATCGAAAATCTTTATAGGCATTCATGTCTACATTAAAGATGCTGGGTTTGCGGCCACTGTTTTCTTCGGCGATACGGATAATTTCGTTGGTGGCCTTTGGAGTATATGGATAACCGCTTTCAATCCGGGCAATGACATTAATACCCCAGCTTCGAGGCTTGGCGATGTTTACATTAATTCGCAGGGCATGCGTTTGATCCCAATCCAGAGGCACCACCTTTTTCAGCTGTTCGATGGAGAGACGGAAGTTGCGGCGTGTCCGCGTTGGATCGGACTCGTTTCCTTCGGCAACCTGATAAGTATAATCGATATTGGCCGCAAAAAAATTTGAAAAACGTTTGTCAAGCGAAATGTTGATCCCTTTTACCTGACCAAAATCGCGGTTAATAAACAGGGCGTAAGAATCGCTTCCTCCGGGTAAAATGTAAATCCGCTGGCCGAGGAGGTTTCGAATATCTTTGAAATATGATTTCACATACAGTGCTACCCCGGGAGCGAGTTCTTGTTCAAACCCAACCTCAAAACTAACGGTTTTTTGTGGTTTCAAATCGGCATTCCCCATATCACTTTTGATCAATCCTGGCAGCACTTCAAACTCTGGATTCAGGTAAAGGTAATGAAAGGGTGGAATCTGGAAAAAATGCCCGTAAGAGAAGAACAGTTTGCCATTTGCAGTAATTGGAAACGCCATGGAAAACCGCGGACTCAGCTGAGTTTTTGGTTTCGCTTTCCGTTTAGGGGAATAGGTTGGATCATTAGGATTCACCGGAACCATCGCGTCCGGGTCAAAATAATCATAGCGTAAACCCACATTAATAATCATATCCCGGAGTTCGATTTTATCTTGAATATAAGCGGCAAATTCCAGAGGCCGGTGGCGGTACCGGTTATTATATGCACCGGTGGCATCGATAATGTTACCGGGAATGCCATCGTTGTTGTCATCGAATCCGGGACGATCAGGCAATACAAGCCAGTCATGCTGAAACATATCATGCTTGCGCACATCAATGCCTGTTTTCACCTCGTGTTGGCCGGTTACCTGCGCCGTAAGATCAAATTTAAAATTAAACGTCTTTGAATCCCGGAACAAACGGCTATTGGAAGTTCCTCCCGTGTAAAACTCATAGTTGTTATCCCTGCGACGATAACCGCTCCAAACATATCGCGGGTCCCGAGGATCTTTGAAGGCATAGTACTGGTATGTGTATTTCAGATAGGACAACGACAGATCATAAAAAGCCCGCCTTGAAATTTGATGGGTTACCTTCAAGTTTTCCCGGTGGCTGTCTTTGTAATGATGCAATCGTCCATCTGGAACATATTTGAGGGAATGAGAATAATTTTGCCAATGACTTTTCTCAATCAAAGAGCTAAATGAGAATTTAAGGGAAGGTTTTACCCGCCAGCTGTACTTCAAATGAAAGTTTTTCGTCTCCCTCGGGTTCATGGGGACAATGGCACCATCCCCGGTTCGGATGCTGTCAAGTCCATCGGTAGGACGGTGAATCCGGACCCCGTAAAGGTATCCATCATCATCGAATAGGCGTCCAGACACGTAAAAGCTGTGCTTGGGGCCCAGCAAAGGCACCGGCCCACCGAAACTGATCTCTGCTTCTGTCGTATTGAGGGGGTCCACATCATCGATGTTCAAAAAGATATCTTTATGGGAGGAAAGAATGTCGCCGGTTTGAAATGAAAAATCTCCAAAGTATTTATCACTTCCCTCTTTTGTTACAATATTGATGATGCCCGAGAGTGCCTGTCCATATTCAGCGTTAAAGGAACCGGTAATCACGGAAAGTTCTTCAATGGCATTGGTGGAGACATTAACACCGATAGAATTTGTAAACGGATTGAGATTAGGAATCCCGTCTACCAAATAAGCGATCTCACCGGACCGGCCACCACGGATGTGAATCCTGCCTGCCGCATCCACTGTGACACCAGCTTTTGTTGTAACCATTTCTTGAAAGGTTTCCACGGGCGCCACATCGAATGCATCGCTGGTAACAATGGCCGCACTTGCGGTAGCATCCCGCTGAATCATTGGCCGTTCTGCCACAATGACCACTTCTTCTCCGGCAATGACCGTTGAGGTAAGTTCAAAATTGATGGTTGTGGTCAGATCTGTAAAAACCTTGACATTCTTCACCTCTTGAGGCGTGTAGCCTACCATTGTTGCCCGCAGTGAATATGTACCGGGGGGAACATTCAAGATAAAATAGTAGCCATCGACATCTGTCGCCGCCCCCAATGTGGTCCCTACCACAACCACATTTACCCCAGGAAGGGGTTGCCCGGTTTCTCGATCAATAACACGACCTTTGATTTTCCCGGTTGTTCCTGCGAAGATCCAGTGCGGCAAAAAGATCAAAATTATCAATGAAAAAATTCGGAAACATGTGCGCATGACTCCTCCTTTTCTCTATTAGTTAGAGACATGCCTTAAATGTCTCAAAAAAGAAAGTAAAAATAAGGTCAATAATTGAAAATACATTGTTTGTTTTGTTAAAAAACAATCTTGTCCAAAAAGAATTGAAAATGATAAATGCATAAAATGCAATGCTCTAATTCTGAAAATTCCCATTTCCTCAGATTACGTGTGCTGAAAACTTTTTCATTTTTTGGCAATATAGAAATCCTTGCTTTGCAGGTCAAGAACTTTTTTCATCTCTTTTATAGACAGGCGATCAAAGATTTGTTTGATCATTTATTTGAAAGATTCGTAAATGGTTTGTGGTTGCATAAAATAGTCTTCTGTTTCTTTGTTTTAGCTTTTCATAAAATTCACCCTCTTTTGAAACAAATGAAATATTTTCCTTGACAAAGTAAATCATGATCTTTAAAATTATATGCCACAAATATGATGCAAGATTAAAATGCATGCGGTCAAAATCGAGCCCGGAGGCTTTTTACTCACCTGATAATTTTTAGCCATTTTTGAAGGGAGGTGGGAAAGGTAGATGAAAGAAAGACTATTTTTTCAGGGGTCGGTGTTTGTTAAAATAACTAACAAAATTAGGAGGGACGGATGAAAAGGGCTACTTCTCTTGTCGCAATTGCCGTTTTGTTTCTTGCCTTTGGTAGTCTTCAAGCACAGGAATTCATTGCAAGCGGATTTACCAAGGTTTTTTGGGAAAACAAACGGCCAGACGGACGCTACATTCCATCCGGAGATGAGGTTCACGCCGCATACGATTTTGACGGAGACGGAAACCTTGAGTTCCTTTTCCTGGCAGATGACACAGGTCCCAATACAGGCGGGCAGGGAATTAATCTCCCCTGTTCAATTTACCTGTATGAGTGGGATCCTGGTTCTTCCACTTATCAGCTGGTCTGGTACTATCAGGTAACAGATACCTCTGGCGCGAGCTTTCCCACCGTGGCCGTTGGCGATCTGGATGCTGACGGGAATAAAGAAGTTGTCGTTGGGGTGCCCTTCGGTACCGATCAGCCAGCCCCCGATGCCAATCCTGCAAGAATGCTGGTATTCGAAGCAGAACCGGGCGTTGGATTGCCTTCAACCCCAACGGCGATCTGGAATTTCGAGGCAGCTCCCGGGTCCAACACTCGGCCATCCGGAATGGCTGTTGCAGATGTGGACAAGGATGGACGGGACGAGGTTCTCGTCGCATTTCGTCGTTTTAGCACCGCAGCCACCAACGATGCAATCATTATCGCATCGCTGGATGGGGAATTTGCCGGTCTATTTACGGCCTGGAAGGCGGAAGTGTACGATACAACGGGCGACTTTGGGTCGGTTTACCATGCAACTGTCACTGACATCGACAATGATGGAAATCTTGAGGCATGCTTTCCTGCCTGGGGCGGCCCGCTGGTCTTCTATGAGGCAATGGGTCCGGATACATACCAGAGGATCACATCAGCTTATCCGCAAACTGGAAACGTCCACGCCGTATTTCAAACCGATATTGACGGCGATGGCAAGAATGAAATCGTTTTCGGCGGGTCGAATGGAGACTTTATCCTAGTCAACAGTGTGAGCGATCTCGCTTCCATTGATAGCTCCGCGGTAGTCAAAGTGGCCCATATCGAAGACCGCGGAATCCGCGGTATGTCAGTAGGAGATTTCGATGGCGATGGAAACGTCGACATCTTTTTCGGCGGTAGCTTCGCAGGAACCGTATGGCACGCCGAATACAACGGCTCGGGCGATATCAATGATTCCACGAGCTACACGTACCAGCTTGTCCTGCTGGATACCCTCGGTGGTTCGCACCGTATCTATGACGTCGCCTTCCCGGGCGATGTTGGCAACATGATTGAAGGGTTCACGGCTCATGATATGAACGGAAATGGCAATCCGGAATTGTTGGTTGCCTTTGAAACCGGAGATTCTACCCAGGAAAAATTGATGGTGCTGGAATACACTGTAACAGGTGTGAAAGCACAGCCCATACAAATGGTGCAAAATTATTACCTGTATCAAAATTATCCCAATCCCTTTAATCCCAGCACCACCATCCGGTTCATGCTCAAAAAGGCAGACGTGGTTTCAGTAAAAATTTACAATATGAATGGACAGATTGTGAGAACCCTAATTCTTAACAAAGAAATGCCTGCTGGCATTCACAAAGTCGTCTGGGATGGCCGCGATGATGCTGGCAAACGGGTGGCCTCTGGCCGGTACATTTATTCACTGGAAACCACGAACTTCCGTGCCTCCAGAATGATGACTCTGCTAAAATAAACCGTTATCTAACGGCTGCAAAAACCCGCCCTCCTTTCGGGGGCGGGTTTTTTTCTTTTATCGTTCGGCAAAGGCAGATGGTCTCCCAATAGTATATAAAAGAAAATGCCATTTCCCTTCCTACATTAGGGAGACCCAAAATTTTGTAGGGAAAAAGGGCATTTATGTAAAAATCCCTTTTTTGAATCAAAAACTTTCTAAAAAAGAAATTTGTCCCATTTCGATCCATAACAAAAAAACCCTCCCATCGGGGAGGGTTTTAAATCCTATTGACCCATGCTTGTGATATTATTGCATTTCTTTTTCTTTCTTCTTTTTCTTTTGTTCTGATTTTTTCTTGGAGGGTTCTTTTTCCGGCTGATATTGCGCTTGGGCACCTTCCAACAATTTGCGGAGTCGCATTAGCTCCTGTTCAGCCTTCATCCGTTCGCGCTTGATACGCTCGAGCTCTTTTTCGGCTTCTTCTGTTTCACGCTGTTCGCGGACAATTTGTTCAAAAATTTCCCGGCGGGTTTCAGCTTTGCGCATGAGGATGTCCCGCTCACTCTCACGGTACAGAGAAGCCGGCAACAATGCAACTTTCACAGCCATATGAACACGCCAGTCCGGATATGTGGAAGGCAGTTGTTGCGGTAATGGTCGGATCCCAAAAATATATTCCGTTTCTTCTTTATCTGGAGTAAGGCGGAAATCACAGCCGAAATCAATCCGCAGCCATTTGTACACTTTGTAAGAAACACCCGGAGTAAAAAAGAGGTAATTTTCGCGGCTATATGCGGTTACGGCAGGTTTCTGGATGAAGAAATTCCCGTTGATCTCCATGGTTACATCCCAACGATCAAACGGGTAGCGGAATCCGATACCGTACACGATTTCGGAAGAGATACTTTTGTTGGAAATTGTATCACCGGGAGCATTCGTCAACCGATTGCCAGCATCGTTATGGAACCAGTAACCAATGTTGAAATGGGCATTGAAGGCCTGATCGGGGAATAGTAGATCATCAAAATAGCTAAGCAGTCCGGAAAAACCCACCTCCACCGTCCCGGCCGAATAAGGTTCATAAATAATGTTGTGCTGTTTTGCCGTCGGGAACCGGGAGGCCACCATAAAACCGTATTTGAAATGGCTGCTTGCGCGTCCAAGCGACCCAATTTTCAGGCGCAGAAAAATATCATCCGGAATGTTATATCCGGTGGGGCCGCGGTTGGTATCCTGGTAGACAATCGGGAGCAAAGTTACCTCCAGCCGATCGCTGATACCATAGTTTAGCGCAAACGAACCCTGAACATCCCAATAGGTGACGGCCTGCAGAGAAGTGGGCCGCCCTACCTTGCCGAAAAACCGCGTATGAAAATACGCATTCAGATGTTTTTTACCGATGGTTTGGGCAGAATGAACGTAAAGAAGTCCCTGGCCACCTGCTTGCTGCTGGCCCAAAGCCGTCCCAACAAACCCGAACAACAGCGCCAAGGCGGAAATCCAGTGCAAGCGTCTCATTATTCGCTCCTCCTTGAACATCTTTAAATCTGCTCTTTTGCCATTTTTTCCTTCATCCTTTTTTCTCGGATCAATCGGTTGGCCCGAAACAAAGATTCAAACGTGCCTGCGTCCGTCCACCAGCCTTTAAGAAAATCGTATGTCATCTCCCCCATGCGGATGTATGCATTGTTTACATCTGTAATTTCCAATTCACCCCGCTCGGAAGGCGTCAGGGTTTTTATGATGTCAAAAACTTTCGAATCGTACATATACACTCCGGTCACTGCATAGCGGGTCTTCGGAACCTGAGGTTTTTCGACAATCCGGACAATGCGATCACCTTCGATCTCAGCCACCCCAAACCTCTCCGGATCTTCCACCTCTTTCAACAAAATTTTTGCTCCTTTTTCCTGTTTTTCAAACGCCTTTACGTAGGGTGTGATATCATCTTCAAGTATATTATCGCCCAAAATAACAATAACTTTATCATTATCTACAAAATATTCGGCAAGACCCAGGGCTTCGGCGATACCGCCCTCGCCTTCCTGATACGTGTAATTTAGATGTTTCAGGCCAAACTCCTTTCCATTTCCCAAAAGCCGCAAAAAGTCGCCTGCACTATTTCCGCCCGTAACGATCAAAATATCATCGATTCCGGCTCGCACAAGGGTTTCAATGGGATAATAGATCATGGGCTTATCGTAAATGGGAAGCAGATGTTTATTGGTTACCCGTGTCAAAGGATACAGCCGTGTACCCAAACCACCGGCAAGAACAACCCCTTTCATCCAATTTCCTCCCTATCAATACCGTTTTGCTACACTGATCCAAAAATAAATTTGCGCAATAAAAGTAAGTTTGGAAGCGAATTCAAGCATGCGCGAAATGAGATGCACTGTTGAACCCTTTATGATCACGGTATCATTGGGCATCAACTGTGGATTCAGACTTTTGTCTCCCGTCTCCAAAAATTTTTTAACATTGAATTCGTAAATTTTCTTCTTTTCATCTGCGCCATCACTCCCCAAATGGATGGTACGGACGAGCTTTACTTTCGTAATATCTGCATCTTCCGTAGGGCCCCCCGCAAATGAAATAAGCGAAATGAGATCCGTATCGCTGGGCACAAGATATTGGCCCGGCATTCGAACAAACCCCCAGATATTTACCTGAATCAGCACTTCATTTTCATCACCAATCTGATACTGTGCCCCACGGTTGCGGAAGTTTACAATCGGAACCGTCTGTGAGAAACCTTGTTCAGCTGCTACAAGCACTGCCCCCAAAAAAACCAGAACAAAAAATGTTCCCCTTTTCAATGCTGTTCCCTCCCTGGTTTAGTCCAAACGTCCAATGTTCTATGTCCGAACGGATTTCACATCCAACAGATCAGCAGGCATTTGGTCCGTTTCTCAAGCTAAAATAGCCAAAAAAAGAATAAAAGGCAAAAGCATTTTTTGTAACATTTTAAAAATCAGTGATCACAATATGATGGCTCCTTTATTCTCCATCCTTTCAAATTTGATCCTTGCCTTATAATTCTCCTTCGCACAATGCCCCAATCCGCTGCGGAATTTCAAAAAAAAGCAAGAACCAAGATAGCATCTGCGGAAAGGTCACCCCCTTTTATCTTATGAAATAGCCAATTCACAAGCAGGAGGAGCATTTCGGCTCAAGAAAAGATAAGAGAATCTTCCGCTATTCTCGGAGAGGCGCCGACTTCAGATGCCAGTTTCGAAGCGTTTACTCCGTCACCGAAACCTGAAAGGCCTTTTCCAGAAATTCTTTCAATTCATCTTCGTCGAGATTGCGGTAAAGCTGGCCGTTCATGGCGACGGAAACCCGCCGGGTTTCTTCAGAAACGACAATCACAATGGCGTCGCTTTCTTCGGAGAGCCCCAGTGCGGCCCGGTGTCGGGTTCCCAGCCACGGTTCCAGCTTGTCGCTTTCGGAAAGCGGCAAAATACACTTGGCTGCCTCAATCATATCGTTTTGAATGATGATGGCCCCGTCATGCAAAGGAGAAAGAGGGTTAAAGATAGAAATGATCAGCGGTGTCGACACTTCTGCCTGCATGCGCTGCCCCGTTTCAATAATTGACCGCAATCCCGATTCCCTGGCCAGTACGATCAGAGCCCCAAAGCCGCGCCGGGACAGTTCTGCGGTCGCTTTTACCACCTCATCGATTACCTGCGGCCCGCGCACCCGGAAGAACCGCCGGATGAGCGGCATCTGGCCCAGGTAGAGCAGCACCCTCCGCAATTCTGGCTGGAACACAATCACAAAAGCGATCAACCAGATGGTCTTCAGATTGTTAAAAATCCAGGCCATCCCATAAAGATTGAACAGGTTCACCAGAAAGGACATCAGGAGGATGATCACCAGCCCCCCTGCCATCTGAATGGCGCGGGTCCCCCTCAAAAAGGTATACAGTCGGTAAAGAATATAGGCTATCAAAAAAACATCAATAATATCCAGAATTGTTACTCGGAAAAATCCGATACGGAACAACGTGATGGCCATCCTATCCATGGAATTCCTCCAACATCTCAGGTGAAACTCCCCACGCCCTCCGTACAAAAACATCTGTAATCCGGGCTGCCCGTCTAGCCTCCTCCACATCATGCACACGGATGATGTGGGCCCCAAACCAGATGGCCAGTGTATGTGCGGCTATGGTCCCCTCCAGACGTTCTTGCGGAGCGACATTCAAGATTTTCCCCAAAAAAGATTTCCGGCTTGCCCCAATCAGCACAGGCAGTCCCAGCACATAAAACTCCCGCAAACGGTGAATCAGGTCGTAATTATCAAACCAACGCTTGCCAAACCCAATCCCCGGATCAACGACAATTCTCTCAGGCGAAATGCCCGCATCCAGAGCTCTCCCCACACTGGCATCCAGCTCCCGTAGAATGTCTTCCACAACATCCGTGTAGGTGGGATGCTTTTGCATATCGCGCGGCGTTCCCTGGATATGCATGACCACCAGACCGGCATCGTAGGCACGGGCCACATCCACCATCCGGGCATCAAAACGCAATCCGCTAATATCATTGATGATGTTTGCCCCTCTTTTGAGGGCTTCTTCAGCTACCCGTGACTTGTAGGTGTCGATTGAAATCGGTACATCCGAATGAGCGCGAATCCCCTCAATCACTGGAATCACCCGTCTGAGTTCTTCTTTTTCCGGAACCGGTTCCGCGCCCGGACGGGTAGATTCGCCTCCGATATCCAAGATATCCGCGCCCTGGCGCACCAGTTCCAGCCCGTGAGCAACCGCCCGGTCCGCATCGAAAAACAGGCCGCCGTCGGAGAACGAATCGGGTGTTACATTGATCACGCCCATAATGTGAGTACGCTGTCCCAAAGATAACAGCCTGTCCTGGAACTTCCACTGCCACTGCCCGCTCTCACAGAAACAAGACAGTACACCCTTTATTTCAGACTGCAAAGACGCAGAAATACCCTCAAGCTCTGCCGGAATAGAAGAAGCATTTCTTAGGTCCAGCGCCACAAGGACCGCTTCCCCATTTTTCCATGCTTGCCAGCCTTCTCCCTCCGTCGCCCTGGAAAGGAAAAACCGATAATCCTCTGCCAATAGCAGCTGCAGGCGCAAAATGAGCCATGCATGTTGAAGATCTCCCTTTTCGAATTGCGGTACCAGGCCAACAATCCGCACATGTTCAGGAAGTTTTCCCTTCATGGCCTCTTTACCCCTCCGTTCTGCTCCCGGATCAGATTCCGCAGTTTTTTGGCAGCCTCTCGCACATAAGGATCATTTGGTCCCAACCCCAAGCGAATCCGCCGGCGTAAATAGGTAATAGCCTGGGAACGCGCCCCCTTTTTTTCGGCAATCTCCGCTAGATACAGGTAGGCATTGGGAGCCTCACCAGAGCGGGCCAGTTCCGTAAAAATTTCCTCGGCACCTTCCAGATCCCCCCGGTAAAAAGAAACCACTCCAATCTGGAAGCGCAGTTCGCTCCAATACTCAGGCGAAAACTCCTCCACCATTTTCCTAAAATAATTTTCGGCAGCGTCAAGCTTCCGATGCTGAATCAGTTTTCTTCCGTAAGCGAAACGGACATCATAATTTCCCGGGAAGAGACGCAAAAGAGATAGCAATACTTTTTCGGCCTTGCTGTAGTACTGCGCGGCATGAAGGAAATCAGCATAGGCGATACGGGCCTCCGGGCTACCGGGATTCACCCTCAGGGCCTGCTTGTATAAAGAAGCCTCCCCAGGGAATCCCAAATCTGTGTACCGGCTCGGATGCAGCCGCGCCAGGTCTATATACAATCTGTCATCATCGGGCCAGATGTGGAAACTCTTTTTCAAATACAACTCCGCCAGGCTAAAATTCTGAAACAGAATCGCCCATTCACCCAAAAGGCGGAACCGCACATGTGGGAAGATTGAATCAGGCACAGCATCAAGATACGCTTTCGCCTGGGCCAGATGATCCTGATAATAACCGCCCAAGTGAAAGAGAATCCGTGCCGAATCGAGATGCGCTATTGCCAGTTCGAGGAACAGGGGAGCAAAATCGGAGCAGTCATGTGACTGTAATTTTAGCTGATCCGGGCGGTTGCCCTTTCCCCTTAACCGCAAAAGCCTTAGCTTTGCCCAGTTTAGCCAGCATCGTTCCGGAGCGGTCCAGGGAATTCCAAACCGCCGGTTTGCATTGTTCCGCAGGTTCGGAACTTCTCCCATCACATCGTCCACCACGCGCAGAATTTCCCGGTAAAGTGGAGAAATACTCCAGTGGCGCTGCTTTCCGCCGGTTCTTTTTTCCTTCAGCTGAATAACAATCTTCCCCGCCGAGGATAGGTGAATTTCTGCCGCAAGATCTGCCCGATAGAACCGGTATACTTTTTCCAGATACCCCGGAAGCGCGAGCGAGTCCCAGATGGCAATCTTTAAGACCCAGTCCGGATCTGAAACAAGCCATTTTTCCAGATTCACTTTTTCGCTCAAGGTCCAGTAAAACCACTGTGCCGCGGTATACAGAGACAGGTTGTTTTCGGAAAAAAAAGAATCCGATAGGCGCGGAATGATAACAATTCGGTTTTTTTCCTCTTTGGGTGGGTATTTCCTCCAGTAATATCCGTAGATCGAAATCCACATGAGGGAGAGTATGCCCGCCGCCAGAAGAAACCGGCGAAGCTTGAGCAAGGGAGACATCCGGTATATCAACCACCCGGTTATCCAGATCCCCAGTAGAACCCCAATAAGTAGCGCAGCCCCGCCGGGCACATCACCCGAAAGAAATTCCCACACGGACATACCGCCCCCGATTTTCTTACCAACGGTGTGAAGAGTTTTTTGTCCCCTGCCTGTTCTCCGCGACGGCAGGATCTGCCAGAGATCGTCCCCCTGAAAAGTTATTTGGATGCGGCAGCAACCGATCGGGAACCGCCAGATGAATCTTCTCCGTCCTCTCCGGTTGTCTTCTTGCGTCTGGAAGTTCGCTTGCGGGCTGAGGCTGTCTGCTTCCGCTTTGATTTTTTATTCAGCGGTTCGCCCCGGAGCACCTTATCGATCTCCTCACCATCCAAAATCTCGTATTCCAGCAGAGCTTCAGCCAGGCGGTGGAGCTTGTCGATATTTTCGCTTAGAAGTTTCTCTGCACGCTCGGCCGCTTCGCGTACAATACGGGAAATTTCTTCGTCGATAAGTTGGGCGGTCCGTTCGCTGTAATTTTTGGCCCGAGCAATTTCCCGGCCCAGGAATATTTCCTCATCTTTTTTGCCAAAAGTAAGCGGCCCCAGCTTTTCACTCATGCCCCATTCACAAACCATTTTTCTGGCAATCTCCGTGGCTCTCTCCAGATCGTTGCCCGCTCCGGTCGTCAACTCATTCAGGACCAGTTTTTCGGCAGCTCGTCCCCCTAACAGGTGACACAGCAAGTTTTCCAGGTAGGTTTTGGAGTAATTATGGCGTTCATCGATAGGTAGGTAAGAGGTTACCCCAAGTGCGCGGCCACGCGGAATAATGGTCACCTTGTGCACGGGATCAGCTCCGGGCAGAAGTTTGGCCACCAGTACATGCCCCGATTCATGGTAAGCGGTGTTGCGTTTCTCTTCTTCACTAATTAGCAGGCTCCGGCGCTCCACGCCCATAATCACCTTGTCCTTGGCCTCTTCAAAGTCTTCCATTTCCACATACTTTTTGTTTTTCCGGGCTGCCAACAGAGCCGCCTCATTCACCATATTGGCCAGATCCGCTCCGGAAAATCCAGGAGTGCCTTTCGCCAGAATGCTGAGATCCACGTCCTTGCCCAGCGGAACTTTGCGCGTGTGAACTTTCAGAATTCCCTCTCGGCCGCGCACATCCGGGCGGTCCACCACAATCTGACGGTCGAACCGACCGGGACGCAGCAAGGCCTGATCCAGCACATCCGGTCGGTTGGTGGCAGCCAGAAGAATAATGCCATCTTTGGTATCAAATCCATCCATTTCCACCAGCAGCTGGTTCAAGGTCTGCTCACGCTCGTCGTGGCCACCCCCCAGCCCTGCCCCGCGGTGCCGCCCCACGGCATCAATCTCATCGATGAAAATAATACAGGGTGCGTTCTTTTTTCCCTGTTCAAAAAGATCGCGTACGCGGGAAGCGCCCACGCCAACAAACATCTCCACAAAATCCGCACCGCTGATGCTAAAAAACGGCACTCCCGCTTCGCCAGCCACGGCTTTGGCCAGAAGCGTTTTCCCGGTTCCGGGCGGACCCAGAAGAAGCGCTCCTTTGGGAATACGCCCGCCAAGGCGCTGATATTTCTCTGGCGCTTTAAGAAAGTCAACCAGTTCCCGGAGTTCCTCTTTGGCCTCATCCACACCGGCAACGTCGTCAAACGTGACCTTGGGCTTATCTTCGATAAGCAGTTTGGCACGGCTTTTTCCAAAAGAGAAAATTCCTTTCGTACTTCCCGCTTGCATCCGGCGGAGGAAAAACACCCACACCACCACAATAAGAATCCACGGGAGGAGATTTAAAAAGTACCCAAACCAGTCCAGCGATTTCCGGCGAAAATCGTACTGAATCCCCAGCCGATCCCACTCCTCCAGCATCCAGTTCTCAATAAAAGGTAATGTCACGCGGAATCGCTTGACCTTCAGAACTTTATTGCCGATCTGGATGGCATCCTCATACTTCAGCTCACCGTGAAGAACATCCTCTTCAATAATGGCCCGTTGGATTTTGCCGGCCTCCAGAAATTTCCGGTATTGTGTGTAACTGATCTCCCGTTCGCCTTTTCCCCCCAGATTTCCAAACGCATTGGCAAACAGCACCGATCCAAGAATGATCAAAATCCAGATCATCAAGGAACGCGAGGCACGTTTCCACTGAAAATTATCATCCTTGCGCGGATCCTCGCCCGGATCTTTGCGGAAAGTCTTCTGTTTTTCTTCTTTTCGTCTGGCCATTGCTTATTCCGATGCTTCCTGGTCTTTCATTATATAAATACCCTTGAGATTTCTCAATCTCTGTTTATAATCCAAACCATAGCCGATGACAAACTCCTTTGGAATCGAAAATCCAACATAATCGATCTGGCGGTTGGGCATGGCATTGTCCCATTTCACCAGAAGTGATACAATCTTCAGAGACCGCGGCTTGCGTGCCCGGATGTATTCATCGATAAAGCGGACCGATAATCCGGAATCCACAATATCTTCCACCACAATCACATCGCGGTCTTCCAGATCACAGTCAATATCTTTCTTGAGACGGACCGTTCCGGAGGACTCCATCGCATCGCCATAACTGGAGATTTTGAAAAAATCCACTTCGCAGTCGATATCCAGTTCGCGGATCAGATCAGCCATGAAGATGAAACTGCCGTTTAGCACACCGATGAAAACCGGACACTTCCCCTCATAATCCCGGGAAATTTGCTGGGCCAGTTCTTTGATGCGTCTGCGAATATCCTCCTCCGATAGCAACACCGGATATTTGCCAGATCGCTCAACTTCCTGTTTTAGACTCAGATAACTCATGTTCCTCCGTCCAGATCACTTGAAACTTGACACATTTCCCCGTTTCTGGCTGAACCCGAAACCGTTCATCCAGCCGTCTTCCAATGAGCCAGACAATCCGGCCCGCATTTTCCACAACCAGTGTGTTCCACCGCTCGTGTAGCGGCACTTTTTCGTCGATGAAAAAATCGGACACTTTCTTCATTTCGGCCATTCCAAGCGGTTGAAATCGGTCCCCTTTGCGCACCCTGCGGATTGTGAGAATGTTCCCGGAAATTTTCTGTGCATCAATAAGTTCAGTAAACGGATCTGGAGTAAACACCGCATCCTTTCTGTCAACATATTCAGAAATCAGATAGGCATGCAGGCCAGGTAGTTTCACCAGGTCACCAATTGCGAAAGAAACCGTCTCGGCGGGAATGTCCTTCTTGCGGCGGATGACAATACCCGAATGATCGATCCCGATTTGCACCCTTTCGCCAATGTCAACAAATTTTCCTAGGCGACCTTGATGGATAACCCGAAGGGCCTGTTTAAATGCCGGATAATCAAGTATGTCTGCGTTTTCGTGTATAAAATTCACCGCCAGAAACAGAATATATTTTTGTAATATTGAATAATAGCTGCAAAAGCTTTCAAATTCAAGGATTATTTTCCTTTCATTCTTTTGCTTGACCGCCGCCTCGAACGCTTCTTCCGCGCTTTTGTGCAGGAATTCCTCCCCCTCTCGCAGAATTTCTGCCAGCTGGTTCAAATGTTGTTCTGCCTTTGTGTTTACTTCCTTTTTCAGCAGAGGAAGAATCTGATGACGGATTACGTTCCGCTTAAACCGCAGATCCAGATTTGAACGGTCCTGCCGGTATGGCAGGTTTCGTTCTTTGGCGTAGGCTTCAATTTCCTCCCGATAAGCGAATAACAAAGGTCTTACAACCGCCCCCCTTTTTGCGGGAATACCGCCCAGCCCCCGCCATCCAGTACCGCGAACCATCCTAAATAACAGTGTTTCAGCTTGATCACTGGCATGATGTGCCGTGGCAATTGCATGGGCTGCCGTATGCTGGCGAACGTCCTCCAGAAACCGGTAGCGAAGAATCCTTCCGGCTTCTTCCAGTCCCATGCGATGACGTTCGGCAAAACGGGCGACAGGTTCCTTTCTGGAAAAACAAGGCAAGCCAGACTTTTCAGCAAGCTCCCGGACAAACGCTTCGTCCTGATCTGACTCTTCGCCCCGCAGTGCATGGTTAAAATGAGCAACTACAATAGAAAGATCACGTTCGGCGGCAAAACGCACGAGGCAGTCCAGCATAACAACAGAATCTACCCCTCCGGAAATAGCCGCCACAACTGTCTGTCCCGATGAAAAAAGATCTTTGTCCTGCACAAACTGGCAAAATCGCCGAAAAAACTGCTGCTCCATATCTAACCTTGCACTATCTCTTTTTAATTTGGGCCACACGTCTACAATTTAGGAGAATAGATGCGGCAACTCAAAAAAATTTGGTATTTGAAGGTACTTGCCAGTCCCACAGTCAGACATTTCGGTTAACTGATCCAGATAATTTTTTCGGATTTTATTTCGGGGAAATGATTCACACCAAAAACAAAATCCCCCAAAATGATGCTTCTCCTTTTCCCCCGGGCTGCTGCAGCCGCCGCAGGACCTGAAAACAAGAGGTCACATATCGGGCTACCACGGCGGCTGCCGGGGGTTCAGAATCCCAGACAGCAGACAAAAATGCCCGGGTATTATTTAATCAGGGTCATTTTTCTCACAGAACGGAACGGACCCGCTTGCAGATAATAAAAGTAAATACCGGAAGACAGCTCATCTGCCTGAAATAGAGTCCTGTGCCGCCCGGCTTCCATGAACCGGTCAATTAGGTCTGCAACCCGATGACCCAGCATATCATACACCACCAGCCGAACATGGGCGGATGATGGCAAATCAAACTCGATGGTGGTAACGGCGTTAAACGGATTTGGATAATTCTGATACAGTTCGAAATCCTGGGGAATGTCTTCTGCCACTTCCACGGTGGTCGCTGGGGCAGTTTTTAGCTGGAAAATTTCCGACCAATCGCTCTCCCCGTACTCGTTAACGGCCTGTACCCGCCAGTAGTAATAAGAAGCTGGCGAAAGTTCCACCCCTGCGTAAAGGGTATCCTGAATATCCTGAATATCGGCTACGGTGGACAGGCCAAATACAGGCCGACGTGCTACCTGCAAACGGTAGTGTTTTGCACCTTTTGCAGGATGCCAGGCAAACACTGGACTGACAGGAACATTTTCCGTTCCATTTTCCGGCGTTGCCAGCACTGGCGCAACTGGAAAGCCGGTCTGGAACCAAGCGACCTCTGAATATGGCCCATATCCGCCCGGATTTCCGGCGGCGACACGCCAATAGTAGACGGTCTGGCCATCAAGACCGCTGATGGAACGGGTGGTATCTGGTATCCCCGCAAGGCGAAGGAAGATTCCATCCGAAAACAGGCTATCCGTCGCAACCTCTATACGAAAACCGGTGGCTGTCTCAGGACGGCGCCATGCAAGAACGGTTGTTCTCCCCACAGTTGTATCCCCATACATGGGGTTAAGAAGGAGTGGGGACGTAGGAGGAAAAATTTCCACAAAATTGCTTGGTCCACTTTCTGCTGCGTTCCGGCCCACTGCTGTTACAGCGTAAACATAGGGTCCCGGTGTTTCCGGAATAGCCGGCAAATAACGGGTTTCCCCCGTCAGGCCCGCGATGTTTTCTGCCAGGGCAAAATCGCTGTCCCCCACCGCTGTGCTTTTGAACCGGTAAACGACAAATCTCAGCCAGCTGGCGCTATCCGGGGATGTCCAGAGCAAACGGTACAGCGAATCACCAGAGTCGACAGCAAAGACGAGGTTGAGCGGCGGCTGCGGAGCCGCTTGTCCCTTCCACGGCATGGGTGGGGGCAGGGCAGGAAAACGGAAATAATTCTGACGAAGCGAATCGAGAAATCCTTTTGGATTGGATAGCAGGCTTCTGGCCCGGAAAAAAATACTTCCAAACACATTCGCCGTCTTTCGGTTCAAACGAATCTGCCGGGGCATTTCATCCGCAGACCAGCTATAAATACGATATACGGCCTGGCCAGGGTAAATATGTCTGCCATTCGCCTTGGACGCCCACCATGGCAAAAGCTTGCCGTAATCCTGTCCCCCGCCAAAGGGCCAGTAGAGCTGCGGAGCCAGATAATCAACGATCTGTCGGTTAAGCCAAGCAACGGCGTCACAGTAAATGGTGCTATAGGCATCCAAGCCCACAATTCCATACGGCACACCATTTTTCCATATTCCAAAAGGGCTGATACCAAATTTTACCTCCGGCCGGATTACCTGCAAACTGTCGTAAATCATCTGGATCAACAGATTCACATTTTCCCGGCGCCATTCACCTTTGTTGGTCATTCCACGGGAGTATTGAGCAAAGGTGGCATCATCTTCGTTGGTGATCTGGTGCGGCGGATAGGGATAAAAATAATCATCAAAATGAACACCATCCACATCGTAACGACGCACGACGTCCAGAACAATCTGGGTAACGTATTCACGAACCGCCGGGATTCCCGGATCAAGAAACTGGAAATCCCCAATGGTAATCACCCATTCCGGATGCAGTTTGCTTACATGATTGCTGGCCAGGGGATAACTTCCGACCTTCCGCTGCACGCGATAAGGGTTGAACCAGGCATGAAGTTCCATTCCCCTTTTGTGGGCCTCTTCTACTGCAAAGGCCAGCGGATCATAATAGGGATCAGGAGCTCGGCCCTGCTGTCCTGTGAGGTAATAAGACCACGGCTCGTAAGGAGAATCATAAAACGCATCACATTCCGTTCGCACCTGAAAAAAAACGGCATTAATACCGGCTTTCTTCAGTTTATCCAGCAAAGAAATCAGCTCGATACGCTGCCCGAACGTATTCATGGATGGGGAAGTGGGCCAGTCCAGATTCACAACGGTCGCGATCCAGGCCCCACGAAGTTCATATTTGGGAGGGGGAATGCTAAAGAAAATGCTATCGATGATTTGAAAAAGATACAAACGACTACCAACGCACTCACCAACCACATACTGCGGATCATTGAAATCTCCCTTTTGAGCTCTTGTTTCATTAAAAAGAATTTTGCAATAACGGTGCAATCATACATAGAAGAAATTCTTTTTTGATGGAAAATTATGATTCCAGATTTTAACACGATATTCAATACAACAAATACTTCCTGCGAATTCCCTTGAATACCTCCAGTTTTTCCTGCCAGCCTGCGATAATTGCTTCTGCGCTTTTTCCCGCCAGCAATTCCCGGCGAATGGCAGACGTACCCATTGCCCGATCGAACGCTAGGGTGCGCTCCGAATCTTCAATAAATGGATGCCCCGGAAAAAGATCCCGAACGGCTGTTAGAAGATGGATTTGCACTTCCAGAGGCTTGAACCGAAGATAGTCCAGAATGTGGATCTGTACACCACCACAAGGTTCACCGGTAAAAAGAAAATAATACGGCCGGAACGTGATGGGACGGAAGAATACGCCCGGCAGATCGCGCCGGTTCAGTTCCCGAGCCAAATCCTCGCCATCAATCCAAGGTGCACCACAGATTTCAAAAGGTAAAGGCGTTCCCACGCCGTTGGACAGAGTATTCAACTCTCCAAACCCACCGGTTGCGGCCAAAAAAAAGCAGGTTCGGGCCCGCGGCACATGTGGAGAGGTTGGGATCCACAGCAGACCGGTTTCTTCAAACAGCATCTCCCGCTGCCATCCCCGCATGGGAACCACCGTCAACTGACAGCCAATGCCGTATTCTTCATTGAAAAGCTGGGCAAGCTCTCCAACAGTCATTCCATGAACATACGGAATTGGATACATGCCGATGAATGACTTGAGGGAATCTTCCAGAACAGGACCATCCACCAGCAAACCTCCCATGGGATTTGGACGGTCCAGAACAACAAATGGAATTCCTGCCTCGCGCGCCGCCTCCATAGCCAGGGCCATGGTGTAAATGTATGTGTAAGGGCGCACCCCTATATCCTGGATGTCGAAAAGAAGCACATCCACATTTTTGAGCATATTTGGTGTCGGTTTGCGGACCTTGCCATACAGGCTATAAACTGGAATTCCTGTTTTGGGATCGATGTAGCTCTCTATTTTCTCCCCGCCTTTGCGGTCACCGCGGACACCGTGCTCCGGCCCAAAAAGCGCCACCAACTGAACATCATCCCTCCCCGCCAGAGCATCCACCGTCGAACGAAAATCTGCAGTGAAACCCGTTGGATTTGTAATCAGTCCGATCCGCTTCCCGCGAATCAGATCTATCCGCTCCTGAAGCAGGACATCAATCCCCGTCTGCACCTTTTGAGCAAAGGGTCCCATGCTCAGAATGGCCCAGATCCCTGAAACCAAAACAACCAAAAGTACGATACTGCCCCATAAACGCTGTTTCTGTGCCACCGCCACTCCAGGCCCATTTGTTCGGAAAGTTTACAAACAATTTAAGCGGGCCAGCATTTTCTGTCAAGCATTTTCGGCCCGACAAACACAAAACCAAATTTTCTCCCCGAATCGGCTCTGCCATAGCCCGCCAATAACAAGACAAACCTCCACCGGAACCCCGATTTTGCGGCCGGGCTGTTTATTATTCCAACATATAAAATAATACCTTCTCACTATTGCAGAGATTCTCTTCACATCTCATCCTATCTGCCCACCTTTTTCTTGCGAAAGTCGCCCGCGCCAATAAAATTATTTAGCGAAACCGAAGAAATCTGCGAGGTGTACCAATGGTGTTCCGCCAGTTCCACTTGACCCGCAATTACCGCAACATCCTTGATTCTTTGCCCGATGCCATCTTTATTGTGGATCTGGAATGCCGGATCAAATACCTGAACCGTGTTGCAACCGAACTGACGGGCTTCCATCTCGGCCAGCTCAGAGATGAACTGTGTGACGACCTTTTCTGCAATGAACTGATCCGTGCCGATGGCTGTGTGGTGAAAAATGCCCTTTACGCCCGACGCGAGCTACACAACTACAAATGCCACCTGCGTACCCTCAAAAATCACCAGCTGCCGGTTTCCATCAACGCTACCCCCCTCTACAACGAAGAGGGCCAGGTCATCGGCGGCGTCATCTCAGTGCGGGACCTCTGCGAAACCGAAAAGATCAACCTGATTCTCGAACGGGAAAAACAATACCGCGATGCCATTTTAAGTTCTCTCAATGAAGGCGTGCTCACCATCGATCAGGACTGGCACATCACCAGTTTCAACCGTGCGGCAGAGGAAATAAC